>Ga0302244_1000422_pt1 | contig 33976 bp, 34 predicted proteins | sample AAG_UR_Phe_MG_FD_193513 | JGI IMG/M metagenome (GOLD analysis project Ga0302244, IMG submission 193513) | Enriched activated sludge microbial communities from anaerobic digester in WTTP, New Holstein, Wisconsin, United States - AAG_UR_Phe | ecosystem: Engineered > Bioreactor > Anaerobic >... | reverse complement strand
CCAATTTCTCATAGTAGTCGATGTTTTTAAACTTCAAACAGGATATAAGTTGTGTCATGTCATTGTACCACATAGTTCACTCCTTTATGGTAATTTAGTTAACAATGAACCTTTATACACAATAATTTTCTCATCAACGGCAACTGTATTATCTGGTAACATATCGTCTGTACCAAACCCTTTATCAACCCAAGCACCTCCACTAACTACGTTGGGGTGATATTTTTTGTCAAATTCTATAAACTTTCTAAACAGATAATTTGTTAGGTTCTTACTACATTTTGGGTAGTCTGTTAACTTAGCTATTGACTCCCAATTAACAGGGATGGCCAGTTTATATAGCTTAACTATTATATTAGCTTGGTGAGGTAAAGTGCTTTGCTCCTCTTCTGCGAATATTTGGTCTATCTGCGCTTCTTTTAGTTTTGTTATTATCATGATTCCCTCCTTTTTTGTTTATGCGAAATATTTTCCTACAACCGTGCCAACTCTCCAGGCTGCAATTCTTATAGCCTCATTCTCAGGAATATTATTTCTCAAACACTCCATCTTAATAAGCTCCTCCCATACCTGAATAGCCTCACCAAAGAGAAACGTACCATTTGTCAGTTGTACAGGAACGAGCTTGTTGCTATCTTCCTTGAAGATAATAAAACTGTTGTCCGCCAATTTAGCTAAATAAATATAATCATCTTGTTGCCAAGTGATATCAATTATTTTTCTAATCCTTATGTTTATATTATTCTTTTGAATTATTCTTTTCATTTCTTACCCTCCTTTGTTTTTTAATAAGCATCTTGTGATATTCTTGTTCTGGCATAGAAGAAACAAACTGAGCTACAGGCATTTTACCAAGCTCTTCATAAACAGCTACATACAAACCTGTAACATACTGCTGTGTTACGAAGTGAAGCTCCTTATTATTCTCTACTATTGTGGTAATCATTTCTTACCCTCCAAATAAAATCGAAAAATTGTTTATTAAATTTATAATAAATTATCTCATATCTTGAAATAAAAAAACAAGTAAAAAATTCTCTAATAATTTGAAGAATTTACAAATCAAAAATGGCGTATAACCTGAATAAATTAAATATTTTTCTTACTTTCCGTATTATTAAAAATAATCATAAAAAATTAACTCAAAATATTCCTACCAACAAAACACTAAATAACCACACAAGTGCTAAGTAGAAATAAGCATAAGCACCCTTAAGCACATGTTAAAGCACAATTTCAAATACAAATAAATCAGTTAAGCACATTCACAAAATCATCTGCTAACTATAGTAAAATCAACACTTAAGCCAATCCCACCCCTTGCTGGTAAAAATCAAATGTACTTATATAAACTTAGATTATATTTGCTGGAGAGAAAAGACAAAGAAGGTAAAACAAAATTAATTATTAACTCTTATAAGACAAATATGAACCTTAGTTAAGACCTCTAAGACTTATACCAAACACTAAATTGGTTTAAGATACCATACCATAAGATACCAAACCATGAACCATAAGATACCATACCATAAGATACCAAACCCTAAATTGGTTTAAGATACCATACCATAAGATACCAAACCCTAAATTGGTTTAAGATACCATACCATAAGATACCAAACCCTGATTAAAACACAGACTCGGTTAAGGTACAGACTCGGTTAAGGTACAGACTCGGTTAAGGTACAGACTCGGTTAAGGCATGGGAATATCGTTTTTGTGTAAATGACCTTTCTAAAAGGCTCAACCGGCCCGCCCTCTTCTCCCTTTTATATGGTATAAGGCTTGATAATTGATGGACCTATAGGTCCTTAATGAGAAGCTTATGAACCTCAACTGAAGGAGGCTCTGATGTGATGTAGATATATTATACTGAATTTTCTTTATATCTACAAGATAATTTTTTTGAGCCTCAAGCTACCTTTTTCGATGTGGTATATAGAACCAGCATTATATATTGTATTACATAAATTGGGCGTCAGTACCTTTTATTGCTCTTATGAGCAAATAAAATGAAAAGGTTCTTGGTTCAAAATAAAAAAAAGACAGGTCCGTGGCAAGTGGACCTGTCTTTATATAGGAGGAGGGTCATGGTTTTCATATTTTTGTGTTCAGGTAGACATATACTTTTTATCATGTACATGTCGTTTCGTTCACCAGGCGAAAAGCCTCGATGTCGTTTTTTGATGTGTTTTATGTAAATTTCCGTGCTTCAAACAAAAAAAGGGACAAGCACTTAGGTGCCTGCCCCTTGTATACTACGGTATTTACTATGCTTACTTACGGGCTCTGGTCTTTACAGGACCTTTGCCCGCTACTGTCTTAACTATCCCTGCATCTTCGTCCCCAAACTTGCTCTTCATCAATTCAGGAATAGTCTTTCCACATATGAAGGCAAGAGCAACCTTCTGTGGTACGCCAGAGTTGGAATAGTTGTGGTCTTTGAGAACTTTTACTAACTTGTCCAACTCTTTTTTGCTAATGCTCTTTAGTGCCTCTGCCAACGATTCGAGGCCTGCTCTCATTTTGATTGGGTCGTGGATACTTTCTTTCATGGTGTTACCTCCTTGTTTTTTTGTGGGCGTCCGCATGTGCTTCGTATTTACGAACGCCCTTGTGCTATCTTTTGTTAGTCAGAATTGCTGTTAAGAGCAATAGTAGAAGAACGTCCATTATCTTCTCCTTTTACCCTTTCCAGCCTGTGCTTTCTTGTCTGGTACTGTAGCTACAGCTACCTTCTTAGTGGCCTTCTTAGTGACCTTAGCCTGTGCTTTCTTGTCTGGCACTGTAGTTACAGCTGCCTTCTTAGTACCCTTAGCCTGTGCTTTCTTGTCTGGCATTGCAGCTACACCGTCCTTTTTCTTTGGTAAGGTTCTGTATGTTACACAAATTACAGCACCGAGCCTGTTCCGTGTCTTCATCTTCTTGCATACGCCCCCTTTTACCATGTATACACCATCTTCGAGCTTTCCGACGGTGGTTTTCTTGTCGACGACCTCTCCGTTGGTTTCGAAGTTACTCTCCCCTCTGCCAGCAAACCCCTTGCGGGACACGTAGGGTCTGTTTACTTCGTTGGCAAGAGCTTCGAGATTGTCACGGTTAGCGCGAATCTTCATAGAGCGACCGTCTATGACGGCCTTTGCCTTTGCCTTTAACTCAGGTGATAATGCTTTCATTGTTACCTCCTCTGTGTATTTTGTGTGCTCACGTGTATTGTGTGTGAGCACCTTTGAGACTGTGAAAGGAATGTTGCTGTCTCAAAGTATTAAAATTATACTATAACGATAATATGAAAATCAAGCACTTTTTTTCAACTAATAAAATCAACAACTTACAGAAACAGAAACGGGTAGTGGCACGGGTAATAAAACACGTAAAAATGACATGCCTAAGTATGTGCTTTCCTGATGAAAATAATGAGGTAATGGATAACAAACAAAATGAGATAAGTAATTGTATTATAGTCTACATGCATGGTACGTGTGTAGACACGGTATGCGCACAGGCCTTATGAACAAGGCGCAGCTATTCCTTTGGAAAGAGCTATTAACAGTCAAATCAGATGTGGTGCCGTATGTGGTGCCGTATGTGGTGCCGTATGTGGTGCCAGGCGCTGCGCATGGTCAAGGGCACGGGTTCGGATACGGACTGGAGGCAAGGCGCAGCTATTCCTTTGGAAAGGGCCAGCAGGGTTACTATAAAACTATTTTAATTCTTATATCCCGATTGACAGTGTGGTATAGTTCTTAACACACTTGATTTTTATTCACTAGCTCTTTTTAGTCTAAGTTAGGCTCAACCCACTCGAAAGTGATTGTTGGTTCATAGCCGTTATTACCCCAGCCTGTGTTGACGAGGATTGTTTTCCTCATGGCATCTTGAATCTTCTTACTGGGAATCTTTTTTATGTCTTTTGTGATGTAGTGACGTATTGGCCTCCATTTACCAACTACATATACTTCAATGAACGACCAAGAAGTTACGTTATTTTTACCTTTACAAATTCGTGCTTTAAGTTTTATTTCTTTATGCATGAAACTACCTCCTATATTTTATTTGTTGGTAGTTTTTGAAGAGATACTACCAAACTCTTGATACACGTGATTACTATTTCTCGTTGTTGAATTTCTTCTTAAGTATCTTAATTGCTTCTTTTGTAGGTGGTCTCTTCTTTACACCGAATCCAACTGCCTTGTCTGTCTCAACAACTTTTTGTTGTGCCTTCTTTACTTTCTTTACTGTTCTCTTTTTCAAGGGCATAACTTTAGCTTTAATAGGCTCATTGTCTTCGTCCTTCTCTGTCTTAGCTTGTGCTTTCATTCTCTTGATATACTTCTTCTTAGCAAGGTCACGTTCACGTTCATCGATAAGGCCTGCTTCAAAAGCACTGTCAGCATCAAATACTTTACCGTTTGGAGATATCCCAAGTCTGTTCTGGTCTACTTGATTTGTTGGCTTCCCAGCATTTCTATCGTGACCCAACTTAGTCATTATAGTATCAACATCGTACCCTAACTGAACATAAATGAAGGCTTTAAGAGGAGCTCCACTCAATTCAGCTCTTGTTTCCTTGTCCATTACGAGCATGTTCTGAGTTATGGCAGCTTTGTTGAACTCTCTTGCCCTTTGTGGTACTATCATTTCGTATGTTTCTTTGTAAGCTTCTATTGCCTTTCTGTTTGCTACTGCGTTGTGAGTTGTTGGCATAAAACAATCTCCTAGAATAGAATACGTTCATGCACTAACTCGTCTGAGTATCATACATGTAACGTTTGTAACACGTGTTGTGATAACTATTCTGTTAACATTCATAGACACGTGTTCACTATTTAATTGTGGTTGATTTTGTTGGTAGTTTTTGAAGAGATACTACCAAACTCTTGATACACGAAAGTTGTATTATATTCTTCTTTTTTCCACTTTTAACTCTTCAGGAACTCTTACTACGTTTCTTTTCCCGATAGTACAGGTCTTTTTGGGACCTTTTCCACTTTTACCTTTTGCTACTTTTTTCTTCATGTCTCTGTATGTTGCTATAATCTCTATCACTGCGTTCATGCTGAAACTACCACTTGTTTTAAGCATATGAAACCTCCTATTGTATTTAGTTGAGCCAGTTTAATGTCGTGGCTCAGGACAGTACTACTATTCTGTTCTTATCACGTTCTTTCCCATTTTTTCGTATAGAGTAGCCATTCTCTTGGCAGCTTTTTCTGTCCGATATATGATATATTCCCCATCAACACAGATTTCTCTACGCCTCTCTGGACAACATTCCATGTCGGGAACTCCCAGACAGAATACCTTTTGACCTTTCTTACCATTTTTGATATATACTGATTCGACTTGCCCATTTGGACAGTCCAGAGCCTGAAATTTACATTCCTCATACTCGTAATCCAGCGTTACACATAATTTTCTCCTTACTATTACTTTCTTTGTTGACCTAAGCATATGAAACCTCCTATTGTATTTAGTTGAGCCAGTTTAACGTCTTGGCTCAGGACGTGTTACGTTTATCTCTTTGTTACTTTTTTAGAGTTCTTATTGGAACGATAAGTAACCACGTGTCTCTCACCCTGTTTCTTTACAGTAACAGTAGCCACTCTTCCAGACTCTGTGTTCCTCTCAGGCTGGTATGCACCGAGTTTTCCTCTGTTTTTCTTGTACTCGATTATGAGCCTGTTTTCTTTCAACATCCACTCAATAAGCCTCTTCTTGGAGCCAAAGGCCTTATCTGGAATGTCAATTGTGTAATTTCCGAAAGTGTCTCCCTCGAACGGTGATGATACAGATGTTACTTTCTTTGTTGATTTCTTCACAGTGACCTCCTTAGTTGGTTTTGGTTGAGCCTTCTTTATAGGCTCTGCTTTCTTTGTTACTTTCTTTGTTGATTTCTTCACGGTAACCTCCTTAGTTTGTTTTGGTTGAGACTGTTCTACTTTCTTTGTTGATTTCTTGCCTTTATCAACTGGTTCTAAATCAGGTTCAGGCAGTTCGTTGTCAAACAAGTCATCATCAAGAACAACTGGACCCTTTCCACTGGTTTTGATAACCCCATGTTTCTTTATATACTCCTCAATAGCTTGTAATTCTTGCTCTCTTTTTGTTAAAGGGACTTTCTTAGGCATGATATTCTCCTCCTTATTTAGTTTTATTCGTGTTACAGACTTCTTTAGTGGTACACGTTCTATTTTCTTACCACTCTGAATTTTTGTTACCTCCTTCATTAATTTATACTCCTCCCGTGCCATTTTATCCATATAGGGAGGGTCCATTGGTCCAACGGCACTTCTGTCTTTCAACATTGCTGTGCCATTGGCCTTTATGTCGAGCAACTTTTTAAGTTGCTTTTTAGAATAATTCTTTTCGAGTATTCTAACAACATTCTTATTAATAGCCATTGTTACCTCCTTCAGAGCGTATAGCCGCAATTCTCTCTTCTAATATTGTAGACTCTTGTTTATACATCTAGCAACCTCTACCAATTCCACATGAAAATGGAATATATAATCCCAATGGTCATTAGACCTATCCAAATGAGTTTATGTGTTTTGTCTCTCATCATTATTTCACCTCCTTTTTCGATAATTGTAATCCAAGTCCAACTCTAGACTCACGCCGTTTACACCGTAATAACTCTTGACATAGTGTACACTTATTATACACCAATCTTAACTCCTTTTCGTATTTCTTTAATTCATCATCGGGTAAATAACGTCTACATCTCTTCATGATTGCCTCCTAGTCTGTTCCGTGAGGTTTCTCTCATCAGCATATGAGTGACCAACTCATATGTACCTACAAGATGTACAGTCTTGTAGGTTTCGAGATTGTTACCAGTTTATTTTAGAGACTCGGTCAATCTCAGTTTTTGTTACTTTCCCTCTCTTGCCAACTGAAGGTCGTAGAGCATTTCTAAGAACGTTGTCATTTTGATTTCGGATAAGCACTTTAAGAGCTTTAACATTGGTTACTTGTCCTTTACCACTAACCCCTTTTGGTCGTACTATGCGTTCCATTTTCCCTCCTAGTACATTCGTTCATGTACTAACTCGTCTGAGTATCATACATGTAACGTTTGTTGATTAGAATGTGCCACGTTTAATGACATTCATAGTTCTAATCACACTATTCAGTTTTTAAAAAAGTTGACAAGAATTTTCCATCAATACCCACACGGACGTCTAAGACACTTTTCGTGAGGGTAAAGAAACACTTTGTGTTTCCTTTTATTCATTCCCACGCAGATTAAGCCCCTAAAAAAAGGAGCTTTCACCAAAAGGTGTTAACTCCAGAAGGAGTTCTAATCAAAAGGTGTTAGCTCCAGAAGGAGCTTTCACCAAAAGGTGTTAACTCCAGAAGGAGCTTTCACCAAAAGGTGTTAACTCCAGAAGGAGCTTTCACCAAAAGGTGTTAGCTCCAGGAGGAGCTTTCACCAAAAGGTGTTAGCTCCAGGAGGAGCTTTCACCAAAAGGTGTTAACTCCAGAAGGAGTTCTAATCAAAAGGTGTTAGCTCCAGGGTGTTAACTCCAGAAATAGTTGTCACCAAAAGGTTCTATCTTCAAAATAAGCTCTAATCAAAATGTGCTATCTTCAATATCAAAATACTTATATGCTAGAAAAATCAACATGACTTTAAAACTAATTATATCAAATTGGTCGTATGAAATTTTTATAACTTTATAAAAAAGGATTCTGAAAACTTGACAAATAATGGTTATCAGTTATACTATACGAAATTTGTATAAATTTTTTATAAAAGAGGGTAATTTTATGAAAAGAGTATCACTCAAAGCTACCAAAACCAGAAATCTGAATAAAAAAAGGAAAAGACTTCTAAGGGATAGAGGAATTACCACTAAAGATATGGAAATTGCTATTAGAGAGTCTGGAGGTTTTATCACGAAGGCAGCACGAATGTTGAATATATCTATTGGCACTTTACAAAACTATATTAAGACTAAGTCCACCTTACGTGAAGCTCTTTTTGAGACACGTGCTGAATTTGTGGATGAGGCTGAAGCATCACTTAGAGAGTTGGTTAGAGCTAAGAACTTGACTGCTACTATATTTACTCTTAAATGTCTTGCTCAGGACAGAGGTTATATCGATGTACCAAAAACAGGTAGGAGTGAAGATATGCCTATTTATATAAAGTTTGTGCCAGCAACACCTCAGGTACAGTTACCGAAAGCAACTATTGTGGTAGGAAAGAATGAGGAGAAGATAGCTAAGGCTGAGGCTAAGGTACTTAAACTTGCTAAGAAGAATGTGGACGAGATTGTAGATGGAACCATTATAGAGGATGTTGAGAATATGTCTGACTTGGAACTGGATGAGGATAAATTAGGAAAGTTTTAAAATGAGTAAGTCTAATAAGTCTAGTAATATAGTTAGAGATATAACTAATAGCGTTTATGTAAGTAGTAATCCTGCTAACAAATTCTATGCTAATCAAATGCAGATTGATGCCAAGCCTGTAGAGTATGAGGTCAAGGTTACAAATGTGTTTGCTAGAAATATGGCTTGTAAAAAAAGAATTGTTGTTAATAGAGGAAGTGCTGGCTCAAGTAAAAGTTATTCAATAGGTCAATTGTTGATTCATAGATTTCTGTCTGAGAGGAAGAAAACCATTCTTATCGTGAGAAAATCTCTTCCATCTTTAAGAATATCTACCTTACCAATGATGTATGATATTATGGAGTCTATGGGAGTTAGGAATAGGTTTGATGAAGAGAAGGTTATGTTGAATTACTACTATAGAGATAATTGGCTTCACTTTGGCTCAATTGACGATGTTGAGAAAATTAAAAGTACGTCATGGTCCTACATATTCATGGAAGAGGCAACTGAGTTTACACTTCGTGATTTTATGACCTTAAGGTCAAGGCTCAGAACTCCTGTGGTTGATGGTAATAGAAATCAGATTATACTGTGTTTTAACCCTATAGATGAGAATCATTGGATAAAACGTAATATTGTTGATAATGATAAAGTGCTTGACAAGGAAGAGATAGTTTCTACTTATCAAGATAACCCTTTTCTTGACCAAGAGTATATAGATGATTTAGAAAATCTGAGACATCAAGACCTTAACTTCTGGCGTATTATGGCTTTAGGGGAGTGGGGTAGATTGTCACATCTTATATACAACAACTGGGATGATACACATACAAGAATGCCAGATGATTGTCAAATAATATATGGAGTTGACTTTGGATTTAATGTTCCCTCAGTACTGTTAAAACTTGGCATAAAAGATAAAGAGGTGTGGGAAGAACAATTAATTTACCAGAAAGGCTTGACAAATGCTGAGTTTATTAAGAAAATAAAGAAGAGTATACCTGTGGACTTGAGAAACAGGCCTATATATGCAGATAATGCTGACCCTGGCAAGATTGAAGAGATGAAATCGGCTGGGTTAAACGTAAAGCCAGTAATGAAGAGTATACGTGAAGGCATTGATTTTGTAAAGAGAATGAAGATTCACGTATTGGCAGGTAGCTTAGAAGTGATTAAGGAGAAAATGTCATATAGCTGGAAAACAGATAAGAATGGTAACCCTCTTGACGAGCCTGTGGAGTTTAACAACCATGCTCAAGATGCTGAGAGATATGCTTTGTTTACACACATAAGACGTGGCAACAGATTTAGAGTTAGATGGGTATAAAATAAATGGAGGGTTCATGATAAATGTAATGAGTATGCTTTCACGAGCAATTAAGTCGGCAGTAGGTATTGACGTCCGTGCCGTTGGTTCTACAGTAGGACCATTAATAGATGACCAGTACATTTATAAAAGTCTAAGACAAATACTTGGTAGTTCAGGAGACTCAAATTCTGTAGACTTTCCTTATAAGAACAGTATTTGGGTATACGCTTGTATAACCACAATAGCCAGAAATTTGTCTAAAGTGCCTCTTAATATATGTTTAAGAGACACTCCGAGTAAAATAGTGACTACTGGTCCGATAGTAGATTTATTTAACAGGCCTAATCCTTTTATGACTAAAAAACTGTTTATAGAAGCTATGAGTATATTTCTCAATCTGTATGGAGAAGCGTTTTTGTTGTGCCAACGTGAGAAAGTGACTGATGTTCCTCTTAATATCTACACGTTTAATCCAACCCGATTCTCACCATATTTTAAAGAGGTTAATGGAGTAAAGTATTTAACTGGTTGGATATATGAAGGGCAAGAAACGGTGCCTCTACAGTTACATGAGGTTCTTTTATTAAGATATTTCAATCCCTATGATGATATAAGAGGCTTATCACCACTTGAGTCATCTAGAATGAGTGTGAATCAGGACTTTTACACTTCTCGATACAATGAAAACTTCTTTAAACAAGGTGTTTCTGTGTCAGGCTTTATTCAGGTTGAAGACAGTTTGAATGATGAGTTATTTAACAGAATGATATCACAGTTTGAACAAAGACATCAAGGCTATGAACGTGCTCACAAGATTGCTATTCTTGAGGGTGGTGCTAAGTTTGTGCCTTCTCCAGGAAAGACTCAGAAGGACTTTGACTTGATTAATCTTAAAAAGATGAACAGGTCTGAGATATATGCTGCGTATAAAGTAAATGAGGTAATCTTAGGGTTGTATGAGTCCGTTCAGTGTTTTCACCCTGATACCGATGTAATGACAGATAAAGGCTTTATACCAGTTGCTAAAGTCAAAGTTGGGACAAAGCTTGCTTCTTTAGACAAGAATGGCAAAGTAGAGTTTAAGAAGGTTACTAAGGTTTATGAGTATGACTATGATGGTGACATGTATACTCAGGACAAAGGTAATAACGAGTTCAAGATTGATTATATGGTTTCTCCAGACCACAATATGTATGGAGAGATGCGTTGTGAGCCTGTGCAGTCTGATATTAAGGGGTTTTTCTTTAAGAAGATAAAAGATATTGAAGTCAATAAATTCTCTTCTCCAAGAAGTGGTACGTGGACAGGTAATATGATTGACACGTATGATATAGGGAAGAGAGTGTACAAGGGAAGTGCCAAGAAGCAAGGTAGAAAAGATACTGAGTTTCCCATAGTTCCTTGGCTAAAGTTCTTAGGCTGGTTTATATCTGAAGGGTGTTTTGTTAAAGATGGTAAGACAATTAAGATTACTCAATCAAACAAGACTGGAGTAAATAAGTTAAGATATGACCTTGATGATTTTGCTTATGACTATCATACACATAATTCGGGTCACGGCACAGATTTTATAATAAACGATAAAGATTTATACAGTTATCTTATTGATAATGTTGGAAGATATTGTCATGAGAAACATATTCCACGTGATATCTTAGAGTTACATCCAGATTTGTTGGAACATTTGTTTATATCTCTTATGAATGTAGATGGTTGTACTACTGGAGATGACCAGTACGTTTATTACACTACGTCAAAACAGCTTGCTGAAGATGTATACGAACTTGCTATAAGAACTGGTAGAGTTCCTACGTTCTATCCAACACGTGGTACAGAAGAAGTAAGATATAACAGCAGTGATGAAAGAGATAATGAAAGAGTTGTAAATAATAGAAGGCCTTTGTACAAGATAAGAATAGCCTCAAAGAAAAGTAGCAAAAACATGTCAGTTCTTAGACCGACAACCGTACATTACAAAGGCAAGATACACTGTTTTGAAGTGCCTCCTCATCACACCGTGCTTTCCAGATATAATGGAAGGATAATATGGTGTGGAAATTCATATGAGGGTATTAAAATGGCCGACCGTGCATTCTGGAGAGAATGTATGGTACCACATTTATCATATATAGAAGAGTATTTGAATCTTACTCTTTTATCTCAGATAGAAAATGGTAAGTTTGTGGTCAAGTTCGACCTTGATGCCATTGGTTCTCTACATGAGGATTATCAGACACGTGTAGAAACAGCCAATACCATGGCAAGAATTGGCTTTCCAATCAATGATATTAATGATAGACTTGAACTAGGAATGCCAAAATATAAATGGGGTGACGTTTGGTGGGTTCCAATGGGCATGGTGCCAGCAGATGTTGCTCTGGCACAGGGTGGTTCATTTATTCATAACAATGATGAAGCGCCTGTAGTCAAGCCACCAACAAATCCTAATAAGCCTTCGGAGAAGCCTCCTAAGCCAGGAGAAAAGCCACTAGAAAAGCCTACTAAGCCAACTGACGGACCTGCTAAGCCTGCTAAGATTGAGGATGATGAACAGACAAGAGTCTTGTGGCAAAGATACGTTTCAGTACAATTACGTGTTGAAGAGTTGATGAAAAGTAAAATCAAGAAGTTTGTATTTGACTTGAGAAAGTCTGCTCTTGAAAATCTTGGAAAGGATAAAGATATACTTATAGACAAGAAGAGAGAGATTGAACGATTCAAAAAGCTCATGAGCACGTTATATATAGATGCTATTAACATTGGTGCTAACATGGTAACCGAAGAATTAGGCAGCAGCTCTGTGGTTAGTTTCAGTCTTGAGTTTCCTGAGGTAATAAAGTATCTTCAATTACGAGTATCACTAGTTCCGTCACGTATAATTGAAAAGATATCATTAGCCTTAGAGAAAATCGTTAAGGACAATGAAATTAAAGAGTTAAAAGTTGAATCAGTTAAAATGTTGTTTAATAAGATTACCAAACGTGTTAGCACAATAGCGAGAACAGAGTCCTCCTCTTTACTTGTTGCTGGTAGGGTGATTCAAATGTTTAGAAACGGTGTACGTTATCACAAATGGGTAGCAGCAAGGAGAGATAATCCCAGAGAATCTCACATGTACCTAAATAACCAAATAGTAAAAATAGGCAACTCATTCAGCCCTGATTTTACGCTTAGATTCCCTGGTGACTTAATGGCACCTATAGAGGAAACTATGGGTTGTACTTGTTTTACTGTTATGGCAGTCAAAATTGATGATTAAGGAGGTAAGTTATGATACGTAAAGTATTTTGTGGTGGTATTAGGTCTGTAAATGATGATAAGTTTACTGCCGAGGTTGTAATGTCTGATGAGACCTTGGACAGATATGATGAAGTTATAAGAGTGACAGCTTATCAGAATACACTTAAACAGTTCAAGAAACATCCTGTTCTGTTGTCTTCTCATAAGTATTCAGACAATCTTAGAGCACAGATTGGAGAGTGGGAAGATGTATGGATAGAAGGAAAAAAGTTGATAGGACGTGCTAAATGGTATGTAGGAGAAGGTAATCCAGAAGCTGATTGGGGTTTCAAATTGGCGCAGAAAGGCATAGCTGCCTTCAGCGTTGGTTTCAGGTCACTAAAAGCTACCATAGCTGATTGGGACAAGTATGAATCGGCTAAGAAAGAAGGTAAGAGAATACCCAGAGTGATTTATGATGAAGTTGATTTGGTAGAAACAAGTCAGGTTCTTGTACCAGCTAATCCATCAGCCCTTCAGAGAAGTTTGGAAGAAGATACAGTTGAATCTAAATATTTCAAAGAGAATCTTGAGATTATAAAGACTTTGAGTAACTCAGATGATACTCTAAATGTTCCTAACAAGTATATGATTAAAGGAGTAGATGAAGAATATGTCGAATGTATTAAGACAGCAGAAGATGCGCCAAACACGTTGATTGTTAGTCAGACTATGATTACAGAAGAAGCGTTTAATAAGTTTGTACAGGAAGTGATGCTTAAGTTTTCAGAGATGTCAGAGAAGTTTGATAATATTACAACGTTGATTACTGCTTCTAATAAATCATTTGTTGAGTTCTCAGACGTTGTTAAGACTAAGCTTGAGGACATTTCTACAGAAAGTATTGTTAAAACTAATGTACCTGATACCAGTTATATTGACAAACTGCTTAAAGATGATGATGTTGACTCGGAAAAGGATATTGGCATAGACTTGACTGAACTTAAAGCCTCTATTGAGGGGTTGACTACGACAATAAAAAACATGAAAGTTGAGAATAAATAAAATTACTTCTTGACCAAAGATTTTTGTTGTCCTAAACTGTTGATAGATTAAGTGGTTCAGTCCGTGATGGACAATGTTCCAAGATTGTAAATAGATAAGAAGTACGAATTTGAAAATTAAAAACATTAAGGAGGAATTAAATATGGACTTACAGGAAATTATCAGTGCTATAAATGCTCAGAAAGAACTTATAGAAGCAAAGTTTGGTGGACTTGCTGACCAGACAATAGCTTACGAAACAGCAATGAAAAATCTACAGGCAAGAATTGACGAACTTGAAAAGAAACTTGCACCTAATAAAGTGTCTGTACCTGGCTCTGATGAACAGAAAGAGAAATTCTCTTGGATGAAAGCCTTTTATGGCATTTACTCTGGTGACTGGTCAGCAGCAGGATTTGAGAAAGAGGTATTTGACGCAGCACGACAGAAAGCTACGATGACTACTCAGGGCACTGGTCAGTATATTATACCTATAGAAATATCAAGAGAAGTTATAACTATGTTGGAAGCCCGTTCAGTTCTTGATAAGGTTGGTGTTACTAAAATGACCAACTTAAACGTAGGTACTCTGTCTATTCCTAAACAGACTGGAGGAGCTACTGCTTACTGGGTAGGTGAAGATGCTGATATTACTCCTTCTGAACTGACCTTCGGAATGGTAGATATTACGCCTAAACAGGTTGCTGCTATGGTAATAAGCACTGACAGGCTTTTGAGACTTTCCAACCCTTCAATCGAACAGATGATTAAACAGGATGTAGCCTTGAGACTAGCTCTTAAGAAAGACTTGGCAGGACTTAGAGGTACTGGCACATCTACACAGCCTCGTGGAATTGCTAATACACCTGGCATCAACACTGTATCTATTGGACCAAGTGGTGGTCCAGCTGACTTTGATACACTGATTGATATGCAGGGCAAACTTGAAGATGCTAATGCTTTGTTTGGTAATCTGTTCTATATCTGGCCGCCTAAAATCAGAAGGGCACTCATGAAACTAAAAGTAAAACAGTATTCTGGAGATACAGCTGGTGAGTACATTTTGCAACCTGTAACCCCTGCAATGCTTCAGCAGTGGATTGGTTATCCTTATGAATCTACCACACAGATTCCCACCAATCTTACAAAAGGCTCTGGCACAAATCTTACCGAGATTTATTTCGGCAACTTTGCTGACCTTATATCAGCTGATTGGGGTTCAATGCAGATTATGGTTTCTCAGGAGACCTCAACTGCATTTCAGAAAGCTCAGACTTGGATTCGTATAATTCAGGATTGTGATTTTGCTGTGAGAAATGCTCAGTCCTTCTGTCTATGTAATGATGCTTCATACTAAGACGTTAAAGACGTAAACTAAAAGGAGGAATATATTATGAACAGAGATTTGGGATATGGAATCAAACAAGTGGCATGTATATGCCAGAACGCAAGTGCGTCTACTATTAGTGGCGTTGATGTCGATTGTAGAGATTTTGAAAGCGCCATGTTCTCTATAATTCGTGGTGAAGAGTCAGGCTCTCCTAGTTCGTGGACTCTTGACCTCAAGATTCAGGAGAAAGATGAAGGTGAATCATATACAGACGTTACTGGAGCAGCTATTGTTCAGCTTACAGAGGATTCAGAAGCAATGGCTATAGCTACAATCGCAATGAGACTTACATCTCGTAAGAGGTATCTCAGAGCAGTAGCCACACTCGCTATGTCTGGTGGTTCTTCACCTAAGTTGCCTATAGCAGTTATTTGTTCACTTGGCAATGCAAGAGAAGTTCCAGTTTCTCAGGATGTTACAACAGTAAGAGTGGGTGATGTAGCTTCCTTATAAACCCTACTTATTGTCAAATAGTTAGTTATGTTCTTCAATAAGGGGGTTTTTAAACCCCCTTATTGTTATTAAAGAACGAGGAGGATATTATGAGTGAGATGGTAGAAAGAAATGATGAGGATATGTTACGTGTAAAGGTAAGAAATGGATACGTGCTTCAGATTGGTGGTGATTTTTATCAGGAGGATGAGATTATTGCTACGAGATATAAGAACATTAAGGAACAGAAATGGAAAGTAGAAATTCTTGGTTCGAGTAACGACATTCCTAGAAAAAGTGCTCGTCCAGAAGTAATAGTTGAAGAAAAGAAAGAAGTGGTAGAGGAAGAAGATATAGAGGAAGAGATTGTTGATATGCTTCCTGTAGTTGGAGAGGAAGAAGTTACAAAGCCAAAGACAGTACGTATAACAAGGAGTAAAAAATAAAAACTTTATCTGAGAAAGACTTATGAATAAAACATCATAATGATATGTAAAACCCGATATATGGTCACTATATCGGGTTTTTGTTGGCTGTTGAGTAACTTATCGATGTACAAATAATTTATCTAAGGAGGTTCATATGCAAGATGAATTTGTTATGTTGGAGTACAATGGTACAGTAATTAATAAGAGTGTTGGTAAATATAAGTTTGACATAGGTGTGCCAGTGAAGGTTTTGAAACGAGATGCAGATATTATATTAAGCAAGAGTAGTGGAATACACTTTAAAATTGTTGAAATGCCAACACAAGAGGAATCTGTTAAGTCTGAAGAGTTAGTTAAAGAGTACGTTGCTTCAAAAGTATTTAGTAAAAGAAAGATTAAAAATGAAGAAAGCTAATGTAATAATTGCTAATAGAGGTAGAGATGAGCATTTAAACATATGTTTGAAACATCTTAATCTTGCTAATGTTCAGGACAAATATGATGTGACTGTATATGTGGTCTATGATGACGTTCATACTATTGAACAGTTAGTAAATAATAAGTACAGTCATATAAATGTGATTAGACTTTTTAAGCCAGTACTGTCAGACGAGTTCAATAAAGCTGCTTTATTGAATTACGGCTTGAAAGTCATGAGACAGAACTTTAGTCGTGAAGACTTTAGCTTTGTTTCAATTGTTGATGCAGATATGATTTACTCAGAATTGTTCTTTGACACCATAGCATCAAAGGCCATAGAAAAGGAGTACATTGTATGTCATGGTAGAAATCATGATTATTCAGTAAATAGAGGACCGTCACAAATAACTCTTACAAGCAAGTTATATTACTTGTTTTTAGAGATATATGGTGAGAACTTATATGATGAAGCTTTTATTGGATATGGTGCAGAGGATTCTGAATTATCGTTCAAAGCTAATGACATGAGAGATGTTGGCTTGCTTCGTAAGATTAGTTTGCCAAATATGTGGGTTCATATGTATCATGAAAAGAGGACAATTAATGAAAAGAACATTGAGTTGTTTAACATCAAACGAGAATTAAATAAGGAAATTCTGAGGAGATGGCTCTATGTTAATAGTAATACCAACGTGTAAAAAATCTGAAGAGATTGAACCGTTAATACGAGAAATAAGACAGTTTACACCAGAACAAATAGAAATATTTGCTTCATGTTGTGACAATAGTGCTGCATATAATAGAAATGTTTGTTTGGCTAGAGTAAAATTCGGAGAGTTGGTCATTATGATGGATGATGACATTACAGGATTCTTCCCTTCTTGGTATGAGAAACTTATCATGCCGTTTTCTTATATCAGTGATGTTCTTGTTTCTTCAGCACGTTTGATTAAAAGAAACGGTAAGTTTGCTCACAACTCTTCTGATGATTATACAGATAATAAAGATTTTGTAGTGGTTGAAACCAAACGTGTACCAACAGCTTGTATTGCCTTTGTAAATCATGGAGTAACATTTGATGAATCATTTATTGGCAGTGGATTTGAGGATGATGATTTTTGTAGACAATTAACATATCTTTTTCCTAATGGTAAGTTTGTAATTAACAATCTTGTCAAGCTAATTCATCTCAATAATATGACAAATCAAAAAGGTGTGTTTTGGGAGCATAATAAGACGTATTATCTAAGTAAGTGGGGTAGACAGGAGGAGAATAGATGGAGATGAGGCATGGTATTGACTGGGCAAGATATAATGATATGAAAATAGTTGCTTTGTATAAAACTTTTTCTGGCAATGAGTTTGTAGAGGCGAGTATACAAAGCATATACAGATTTTGTCACAAGATTGTCTTTGTTCACTCGGACACGTCTTGGTCTGGTGAGAAAGGGAATGATGTTGCACCAGTAGTGGAAAACTGGAAGAAGATTAATGATGGACAGAACAGAATAACAAATTTATATACCTCATTAAACACTCAAGATGCTCAGTATGATTACGGTTTTGATTACATAAAGAGAAATTATCCATGTAATTGGATTCTTCTTATTGATACCGATGAAATATGGGACGATGATGAGTTGCGAAAAGTATTGTTTCGTATTTACGATGATGACTTACATAATGCTGTGTCTATTAGACTTCATACTTATATAAAGTCTGTCTTTTACAAGGTTCATCCTCCAGAGTGGTGTAAGCCTACTGTGTTTGTAAGAGCAAGTGAGTCTAAGATAAAAGGTCCAAGAGGCATAAATAATGGTCCTAAGATACATTTTGATGATGTGTTTGCTCATCATTTTACATATGTAAGACGAACTGAAGAGGCTGTTATGAAGAAGATAACAACCTCATTTATAGGTGATGGTCCTGGCACGCATTGTGTAGATATGAAAGATTGGATTGAAAACAAGTGGAATAAATTACCTTTTGCTACTAATTTTCATACTACAAGAACTTGTGAAACGTCTTGGAAGAGTATCAAGGCCTGTCTGCCACAAGATTTGCCTGAAGGAGTTAGAGTTAATGAATATATTATGTCAATATTTCTGCCAGAGGGGATGCTTCTAGATGAGGACATGAAAATGCTTAATAAATATTCTCAGAATGCTGATGTAGCTGTTGATTTAGGCACGTTCTTAGGTAAAAGTGCTGTTATTTTATCTCTTACAGCTAAGAAGGTGTACACTGTTGACATGTTTGAGTGGATAAAAACCGAGTGTTTAACTGACACTATGCGTGAGTATGTTGATTTACAGGTTGTAAAAGATATAACAAGAGACAAGGTAGCAAAAAGTTTGAATACTTGGTACAAGAATATAGAGATTATACAGTCTGTAACCTATGATGCTGCCAGATTATTTGAAAACAATTCAGTAGATACATTATTTATTGATGCAGACCACGGGTATTGGGGAGTAAAGACAGACTTTGAGAGTTGGTACAGTAAGGTCAAAGTTGGTGGTTATATTCTGTTTCATGATTACAGTTCTATATGGAAAGATATACCTTTGTTTATAGATGATTTGTTAACTGGAAAGATTGGAGATTATAAAGTAAGATTTGTGGATGAGAGTGGTGTTACTTGTGTATTAAAAAAGGAGAAGTAAAATGGATAGAGTGATTAAATATATTGAACTTCATTTTTCTAACTTATGTAGCAATAACTGTGTTATCTGTTCAAAATCTCATGGAGGAGATTCACAACCGTTTATTACAGAAGATGTGGTCGATGCTATAATAGATAATCTGTATGATATAAACTATACAAGTTTACAAGTTGGAGGAGATGGGGACAGTTTTCTTAGCAAATTATTTATCCCTTCATTACAGAGATTTAAGAAAGTGTTTCCAACTGGTAAGATTACACTGTTTACAAATGGAAGAGGTCTTTCACCAGACATATCAATGACTATTATCAATGAAAGATTACTTGATGAAATACAAATACGTTTAGACTCTCTTAACCCAGTTGTCTATTCACAATCTACTGGACGAGATTATCTGAAACTAATTCTTGATAACATAGAGTTTTTTAGAAAACATAACAACTTTATTTTGTTTGTGATTATCTACTTTCCATTGTATTTGTATAGACAGGCATGTAAGAACAGAATAAATAAAGATATGCCAACATATTGGAAGAACATAGACGAATCATTGTTGTATGATGAATATCAGGAATTTCAGAGATATTTTAATGTTGAATCAGCTAATAAGAATTTATTTAGAGTGAGAAACAGTCAAATAGGGTTGTGGGGAGAAAGAGAGGACATTCCACCATATTTTCAGGCTCAGTGTCCTCAATTGCCAGAAAATGATGGAGCATTTAAGAATCAGATTTATATATATCCTAATGGAAATATTGGTCTTTGCCCATATGATGATGAACAAAATACTTTTATTATTGGTAACATTCTTAAAGATAGACTGATTGATGTTTGGAATGGAGAACAAAGACAACAGATAATTAATGATGTACGAAATGGCAAATATCTTGGAAAGTATCCTTGTACTGACCCACGTACTTGTGTAATGAAATTTGGAGCTTAATATGATTACACCTACGATTACTAAGAGGTGCTTTATTGACACCGGAAGATTGTGTACGACAAACTGTATTTTTTGTTATCATAGATTTGTCCCTTTTGAGGGGTATAAGACTGAAGAACAGTTGAAACATGAAATTGACAGAGCCGTAGAACGGGGGAATAACTACTGTGATTATACAGGGGGAGAACCTACTGCTGTTCCACATTTAGACAGAGTTATTGAATATGCACTGAATAGAGGAATAAGGAGTTGTATTATTACCAATGGAGTAGTTAATCCCACACGTCTTAGAAGATTAATTGACTCTGGTGTTGATGAGTGGTTGATATCTGTTCACGGTAAAGAACGTACTCATGACCTGTTGGTTGGGAGATATGGCTCAAGAGAGATTCAACTACGAACTGTTGATATGATAAAGAACACAGGTGGTAGTATAAGAATAAATGTGGTAATGAACAAGTTTAACTATATGGAACTTATTGATATAGTAACTCTTGTTTTAAAATGGGAGCCATCAATAGTCAATTTTATAAACTTTAACCCACATCATGCTTGGAAAAAGCACATGAACGAGGCTATGAATATTATTGCTGATTTAAGACTTGTAGAGCCTTTCTTAATAGAAGCAATAGAAGTGTTAGAATCACATAATATTGGTGTTAATGTAAGATACTATCCAATGTGTAGAATGTCGGAAGAGTATAGAAGAACTATATGTAATGACCTTCACGTATTGTTTGACCCTTATGAATGGTGTTATTATACTACTCCAAGAACAATGGACAGATTTATGTTAAAAGCACAGGAACTTAGCAATGAGACAGAGAATAAAGATGAGCCATGTTGTTCATGTGATTTGTTCAAGATATGTGGTGGTATAAATGTTCACTTCAATAGATTCACTAATGGTACAATGATTGACAAGATAACCAACTTTACGGGAGATAAAAACGATTTCTACTGGTATAGAAAGTATAATATAGATACGTTAATTGAGAGATGAATAATTTTACTGTTATTTCTTATTATACTAAGGATACTCCTTATGAACAGGAGGCTAAAACTCTTATTAACTCATTACAAAAGTTTGATATTAAGTATGATATTGTGAGGGTTGTTAATAAAGGCTCATGGGTTAAGAACTGTGCTTATAAAGCTGAGTTCTGTTTAAGTATGCTCAGCAAACACAAATCTCCAATAGTGTGGATAGACTGTGATGCTGTAATACTTCGTTATCCTACTTTATTTAATGAGTTATCAGACTATGATGTTGCTGTACATTATAGAAACAGAATAACACGTCCTAAAGAGTTGTTATCTGGTACAGTTTATTTCAACTATACGTTTGAGTCTCTAAAAGTAATAGCTTATTGGGTAGTAGAGTGTCTAACTGATGAAAATTTGTGGGACCAGAAGGCTCTTAGTCGTGCAATAAATAAGATAGATAATTTAAAATTGTACACTTTACCAGCCTCTTATGTTAAGATATTCGATGCAGTAGATATGATATGTGAGAACAATGAACCAGTTATTATACATAATCAAGCAAGTAGAAAGTGGAAAAGGAGTGTGTGATGATTGGATTTGTCATAGGTAATGGTGAATCAAGAACAGGTTATAACTTAGAACGTTTAAGGAGTTATGGACCTATATACGGTTGTAATGCGTTGTATAGAGACTTCATTCCAGATGTGCTTATAGCTGTAGATAAGAAAATGATTGATGAGATTCTTGACAAAGATGTTAACACGGAGTTTATATACAGACAGAAAGACAATGAAGGTTTACTTTACTTAAAGTCTACAAGAAACAATCAAGTGTATGTGGACAAGGGTTATGCTTCTGGAGCAACGGCTGTATCTCTTATGTGTGCAAGATATTACTCAGATTTGACTAAAGTGTTTTTAATAGGCTTTGATATTTACAGTACAACAGGAAAAATAAACAATATTTACAAAGGTACTCCCTGTTATGCCTCACCTGACAGAGCTCCAACTTATCCAGTAAATTGGATAGAAAAACTTGCTCGAGTCTTCATTGCTAATCGTCATATTATGTTTTACAGAGTACATGATAATAAGAATTTGAAAGTGCCAGAATGGCTTGACATAGATAATATAAGATATATAACATATAAGGAGTTAGACCTTATCTTGGAGAGAGGAGGTGTTAATAATGGCTGCTAAGAAACCTAAGAAAAAAGAAGCTAAAAAAGATGTAAAGAAAGGTGCAAAGTAAATTGGAGGTAACAAAAGGTGAATTTGATAACGGTAGCAGGTCTGAAGTCTTTTGCTGAGATTAAAGATAGCCATAGTGATGTGTTTATTGGTATGCTTGTTGAGGCTATGAGTGAGAGAATAGAGAGATACTTAAATCGTTATCTTACCAAAGCTCAGTACACTGAATACTTTGAAGCAGGGGTAAGCAGAACTAAGTATTGGCTTCCTGCTTACCCCATTGATTTGACTAAGGACTTTATAGTTACTGATTCTGACGTTGTATTAACCATTAACAGAGATTATTATGTTCGGGAAGACCAAGGTTTAATTGAGTTTGTCAATTCTACTACTAAGACGAAGCCAAAACAGATTAAGGTTGTGTGGACAGGTGGGTATGAAGAAATAAATGATTCTTCTATAGATGATGGGACACTTGACGTGCCTTCAAGTATGAAACTTGGGTGTTACTTACAGTGTTCATATATGTATAAAAGGAGAAATGATTTGGGTCTTATGTCGATATCAATTGCTGGGGGTTTTACTATTGGTAAAATGCCAGCAATGGCTTTACTTCCTGATGTTAAAGAGATGCTTAACAAATTCAGGCGTGTTCCTATGGAGTATTAAATGAATTGGGTACCAACTTTTGTAGTCAAGTGGAATGGCAATGAGCTTGAAAGGAGATTCAATGATGCTATAAATTCTCTGACTCCTGCAATGCGTGCTCAGGCTGAGATTGAAGCTAATAAGTTGGATGCTAACATAAAGTTGATGTTAGACATGAAATTACATACTAGAACTGGAAGATTAAAAAAGGCCTTCAGACCATTTGTTACTCAGACTGTTAATGAATTATCGTTTGGGGTTGAGGTAGTTTCTGGTGAAGTTAATTACATTGAAACTCAAACACAGTTGACAAAGGAAGAAGGTCCAGATAAAACTATTTATGGCAGAACACATAAACTCACAATTCCTATTATACCTGGACTATACGGTATGAAGGCTTCAGAAGGAGACTATGGTGTAGTAAGTCATGGAGGCTCAGCATATCTAGTAAATAGACATACAGGTGTGATGTCTTTTGTATTAGCTAGTGCAGCAATACATAGAAACAGAGTACCTATATATCAATTAGCTGATAAATTCAAAGAAGATATGCCAAGAGTTATGGCTAAGGTAGCAAAAGATGCTTTTATGAAGAGAATGAAGAGATAATGACATGGCTGATGAAATAACATATAGACAAAAGATATTGACTGTATTTTTCAATATTTTGTCTGCTGTTGATGGGGTTAAAAATGTGGAAATAGATAAGACCACATTAATTGATATAGATTCTGTACCTATGGCTACTTGTTTCATCTATGCAGGTCCTGAGACCAGAGCAAGAGATGACAAACAGGTGCAAGGGATGGAAACATGGGTATGGCATGTACTTATTGAACTATGGGCGTATAAAGACACTTCTACCGGTGGTGAGTCTATTGAAATCATGCTTGGTAGAATACACAAAGCTATAAATAATAACTTTTGGCTTGATGGATACGCTCGTTCAGTAAGAAGAATTGGTGCTGACCAAAAGTATTTCGACCTTGACGGAACTCGAAAGGCTATGGTCATACCATTTGAAGTAGTCTATAGTCACACAATAGGTAATATGTTTATAACAACTTAAAGGAGGTATAAAATATGAGTCAGCAAAGAGGCGCATATGTTCCGATTATATTTGATACAGAGACTACGTACAAGAGTACGCCCGGCTCTCCATCAGCTACAAAGTTTTACTACACCACAGAAAGTGTGAGACTAAATAGAAATCTTATTTCTTCAAAGGCTCTTAGAGGCTCAAGACAAGCTTTTATGCCAGTACGTGGAAATGTTGATATAACTGGTGATATAAATTTTGAGCTTAATCCACAGATGGGCAAATTTATGAAACACATCTTTGGTGGATATGTTGCTCCAGATTCAAGTGCCCCATATACTCACACTTTCTCTGTAGGCACCTTGCCAGTTGGCTTAGTTATGGAGAAACAGTTTGTCGATTTGACAACTCCAAAGTTTTTCAAGTACAATGGACTTAAGATTAACAGTTTCAAACTTTCGGCTAAAACAGAAGGTATGATTGACTGCTCCGTATCTTTGATTGGTGCAAAAGAGACAGTTAGTAACTCGGCATTTGGAGTAGCCTCAGACCCTGGATACACACCTTTTGATGGCTTTAGTGGCAAGTTATACGTAAACGGGGTTTCTCAGTCTGTTATTACTGAGATTGACCTCACTCTTGAAAATGGACTTGATGGAAATTCGTACGTGTTTGGCAGTTCTGGAGAGAGAGTTGCTTTGCCAGAGGGTGAAGCAAAAGTCACAGGTACATTTAAAGCTTTATTTGATAGTATAGACTTGTACAACTATGCCATAAACCATCAGGAAATAGGAATATCTATTGAGTTTTCTCTTGGTGATGGTACTGGTGGAAGTGCTGGAAATGAAAAACTCACGTTCTATATGGATGAGTGTTTGTTGAAACCTCAGGCACCTGTTGTAAGTGGACCAACTGGCTTGTTAGTAGAATTGCCATTTGAAGCATTTTATGGTAATGATTCTGATGCTAACATGTTCAGAGCTGTGTTATTAACAGCAACAGCATCATTTTAGTTAAATATGAGCGAGGATAGTAAGATGAGTGAGAACGAAAAAGTAACAGAAGATGAGTTCAAAGAGGAGCGATTTGAATACACTATAGGAGATAGAGTATTCGTACAGAAGGCATTAGTTATTGCTCAGACCAAGATGTTGGTCAACTTGTTAAAGAATGTTAAGATGCCTGAAAGATTGGATATTGCTGCTATAGTTGAGGCCATAGCGGATAAAGCGTCTATGGCCTTAGCTATAATACTTATGGAGAATGGTAAAGAAACACCAGAGGATTTGAAGAACCGAGATTTAAAGGAATTTGAAGGTTACTTCGAGTACGCTGCTAACACAGTAGTTATCGCTAAGGTGGTAACTGATTTTTTGTCCTGCAATCCGGTAACATTGGTATTGAGCCTATTGAGGTCTACGGTGTTGACGATGTACAGCGGAGGAGTTCCAAATCTTGTAGACCAGACTCAAGAAAAGACAGCGAGCCAGACCCAGATGAATCAGTCCACTGGGTCGACAGACTCGTAGTACATCTTACCGGAGGAGACATAACGAAGCGTGATGAGATTATTTGGAAGTTCACGCTAAATGAAGTAAAACCTTATCTTAGATACAAGTATAGAGACTGGCTGTTTAAGGAGCTAGTTATTAACTTCTTCACCTCTTCTGGCAACGAAGAAGGAGAACTGAATGAAGATTCATTCTGTACTGCTTGCAAAGCTGCCAAGAAAAACCTGGACTGCGCCTCCTGTTCAAAAGAATTTAAAGTGCTCAATTTACATAAGTCAAGAGGTAAACAATAATGGCTGACAAAGACATTTCCATTTCTACTAATATTCCAGAATTAATAAAAGAGTTAACACGAGCTGGAAAAGAGTATAATGCTTTTGTCCGAGAAATTAAAAAGGACAGTAAGATATTAGAAGATAAAGGCACAGCGTCTACTGAGACGATGAAAACCTTAAAATCTGTTCAAACTATTAGCAATAGTATAAAAACAGCTATACAGAATCTTAAACTTAGTGTTGGTGAAAAGGATGTTGGTAAAAATGCTGATAAAATACAAGCTGCCATTCGTTCCTTAGCTACTGATGTGATAAAAATAATAGATGTTCGTAATGCTCTTTATAAAGAACTTAATCTGTTATTAAATTCTGTAGATGCTCGGGCTGTACCTCCAGAGTTGCCTTTATCTGTTAGAAATGTCTTTGATATAGTCACATCATCATTGAAAAACCAAATTAGAGGTGTAACTAGTAAATCAAGTAAGCAAATGGCCACAGGTCTGGCTAAGACGTATGCTTCTTTAGAAAAGTATCTTGTTGATTCAGCACTTGATGGTATATTCAAAAGTACTGAGTTGGTTCATCAATCTGGAAAGATGACACCTGATGAACTGATGAATTTAATACGTGCACGTGGAGGAAGTAGAGGGAAAGAACAACACAGGTCTTATATCTCAGGTGAATATTGGTCAGATATGAGAGACATGATTCGGGCTATGTATGGCTATGTTAACATAGGTGGAACTCCTATAACGTCTTTCCCAAGTTCTGTTCACCATGGGTTGCCTGAGTCTATTTCTAAAACGAGAGAAAACTACTATGAAGGCGTGTATGGACCGTTAAAAGGTAGTGAATATGATATAAATAAGTGGTTGTTTGGCCCTCAAGGACCGTTTCTTCACTTAGTACCTCAAGAAGTACATACTCCAACTGGAGTTGATCCAGCAAAGTTAGAGGCATATCAAAAACAATATAAAGATTATCTGTCTCCAAAGATTAAAGAACTGAGCAAGACAGTTGCTGCACAAGCTAGAGACTTGTATAATGCTATGTTAACAATGCGTGTAGCAGCTGATGAGATAACAACTCTTCAAACTAGCGGTGCTGACAAAGATACTATTGATAAGGCTACGTCTAATCTTATTAGTCAAGTAAAAAGTGTTAACAAATTAGGTCAGTCTTTTATTAAGAACAGAGAAGCGTTGTTTAAGGAATTTGATACAGCAGCACTGATGTCTAACAAGCCAAATATTCTTGCTACTGTTGGAGTTTTAAGAGAACGTTTAAACACTTTTTGGGACGATTTACAGTCAGCTAAGAATACAGGTAGACCTGTTCCTAATATTTCCAAAAGTGACTACAAGGACTTATTAACAAAAATAAAAGCCTTTGAGGCTGTAGTACAGTCTGGTGGTGATATAGATACTGTTCTTAAATCATTTGATAAGTTATATATAGACACATCAGACATGGTTAGTAGATATCCTACCTCATGGAAGGGTAAGACAATATCTAAAACAGGATTGACGTCTTCAATGGAGCTTCTAAAGCCTGTTGAAGAAGCATTAAATCAGTTAGGTGCTTATATAAAGCCATCTGGATTATTTGAGAAACTTCAGTTAAAGTATGGTGCACAAGCAAGTAGTAAGCCTGATATAAATAGAATTATCACTTATACTGCTAACTCCTTAGGAGAAATGACCAAGTTAAATGCTGGGTATGACTCTATTATGGAGTTGTTAAAAACTAGTGGGTACAAAAACTTAACTAAATCCTTATATCTAAAAGGTATAAAAGGTGATATGGAGGAGATAACAAAACGGTTATTGAGTAGAACGTTGCCAATGGCTCAGACACAATTAGAGGGTCTAAGCACTGGTGAGTTGGGTTCTGTATCCAGTGAGTTTACTATGGAGTCAGCAACAGTACGTGCTCAAATACTACATTTAAAGTCGTTGTTGTCAAATATCAAGAATAGAATAAAAGATGCTAAGGCAGTAAATAAACTTCTTGCTGATGGGTTAACATCTGATTTGGATATAGAAGCATATATTCATAAAAGTGGTAGACTGGAAAAGGCTCTTGCTGATTTTGAGGGTACGTCTTATGCACTGAGACCAAAATCAAGAAAACCCAAGAAGATTGACGAGTTTCTTGATATTTACACAGATAAGATAAAACCAACAACCAATTTTGGGGAGTATCAAAAAGAGAAATTTCAGGAAAGTATAAGTGAAATTGAACGTACTCGTCTTAACTATAGAAAGTTAATTGAACAAAGTTCATATGCTATGCCTGAGGCACAAAAGGTTAATCAGGCTATAAAATCACAACTAGCTGAGATTGAAGAAAGAGCTAGATTGTTACATACTTCTGCTCATGATATTCTAAGAGTTAAACAGGGTACGAGTATAAAAGCAAGCAAGGCTGAAGTAGACAGAATATTTGGTGATATTAAACAAGGAATAATTGCTGTAACTGAAGGTTATAGTAATATTGTAAAACAACTGAGAGCTGCTGAACAGACTATTAAAGCTGAAGTAGCACAAAAGAACGCAGCTAGACGTTCTTTATTTTCAGGTATTGGTGGAGTAGGCGGTTCAGGTGATGGAGGTAAGCCTTTCTCTTCTAAAGATGTTATGCTTCAAAATGAAGATTACATTAGAAATATAGCAAGAAATAAGATTGACATGGAGAAAGCATATAGAAATTTATATGCTTTAACTTCAAGAGTGGAAAAAAATCCTAAAGAATATGAGACTCTATTTGGTGATATTGGAGTCTCTCATAAAGATATGGTAGGCGCTTTAAAAGATGCTACTATATTAAGAGAGAAAGGTGTAACTGTTACTAAGTCTCAAATGACTATTGATAGAGAAGTTGAGTTGATGGAAAAGAATATTTTAGCTTTGTTAAAGAGTCAGGAGCAATATCGAGCAGCTCAGGCTAAATACAAAGGTAAAACTGATACTCTGTCTGTTGTTATGAGTAAAAAGTTAGACGATATAATAACATCTGGTGATAGACAATTAGGTACTAACGTTACTCTAGAACAACAGTTTAATAAGCAGTGGAAAGAGTATCAAGAGGCAGCTAATAATGCTAAACAAACTTTAAATTTTATACACGATAAGCAAAAGGAGTTAAAGAGTGAAAAAGGTTTTGGTCTGATAAAATCAGAAGAATATCAAGTTCAAATGAGAATGTTAGACCAGTGGGAGAAAAAAACTGAACAAATAGCTAGAGGCTTTCTTAAATCACAGAACCCAATACGTAGATTAGGTGATGGTCTTAAGGGCATTCTGGTCACTATGATACAGTTGGCTGAGTGGCAGTCTATCTGGTACTTGTCTAAATCTACTATGTTCGCTGCACCTCAAATTATTACTCTTGGTTTGGAGTATACTAAGCAAATAGATGAATGGAATTTTAAAATGCTTCGTTGGGAAGCAACTAGTGGCAGAGTAACTCAAAAAGTAAGAGATAATGTAAAAGAAATGATAACTGGTATGAGAGATGCTTTATTATCTATACCAGCTTCATTTGAGGAATCGGCTGAGGCTGTTCAAGGCTTCATCAGCGCAGGCGTAAGTACAGAAGACGCCAAAGATATGATAGATTACGTGTCCATACTAAAGTCCTCATTTCCTGAGATAGATATGGAAAGATTCGGGACAGCTGCTGTTGGGGCAATGAATGTTTTCAGAGATTCTATAAAAGGTGCGAGTACAGAAGCAGGCAAGTTTGAGATATTACTTGAGATGTTGCTTAAGGCACAGGCTGAATCAGTAGCACGACCAGAACACTTTACTAAGATTCTTCAATACATGTCTGAAATTGGTAAAATTTCTGGTATGTCTATTGAACAGTTATTTTCACTGTCTACATCATTAGCTGATGTTGGTATGTCCACAAGCAATGCTTCAAGATTGTTAAGAAGTTTTATGATTCAGGTTTCAAGACCAGTTGCTCAAAATGCCTTTAGAAGGCTTGGGGTCGACATTGATGGTAGTGCTACATCAATGGAAAATCTGAACAAAGTAATGTTCAAACTTAGAGAGATAGGCGTTGGTGGGAAAATGCCTATGAAATGGATGGAGTACTTTCAAACATTCCTGCCCAAAGAAGAAGTACCACTATTAATTGCTCTTGCTGATAGATGGATACAGGCTACTGTCAGAACAGCGGCTATGGAAAAGTCTGGTGGAGGCTTTAAAGCATTAGAAGAGGAAAAGGTTAAGACCATTAAAGGTCAGATTCAGTTACTGTGGAACACTCTTAAAGAAATAGGTACAACTGGTAACTTATCTGCTAAAGTGTTGGGTGGTATGGTTGCTGCAGGATTAGATGCAGCTCGTGGTGCTTTGTTAGCACTTAATCCAAATGTAAAAAATGTAGCAGTAGGATTTGAACAGCTCGGTGAGTATGGTAGAAGATTCTATGGTATTGTAAAAGGCATAGCTGAAACAATTTATGTTATGTGGACAGTTATTAAGCCTGTAGTTTCAGCTATGGGAACTATAGTTGAAGGATTAACCAGAATACCAGGCTTATTTAATGCCATAGGTTTTGCTTCTGTAGCTGCTATTACTTTAACCATAGCCAAAAATCTAGGGCTTTCTATTGAAAGAGCTAAAACATTGGCTTTAATGCCTATACCTGTGTTTCCTACGTGGATAAAAGGTTCTGCATCTACTTCTAACACAACATCTTCAAGTCCACTGGGTAATAAAGAATATGGTAAAGTGCTCAATTTACATACGGGTAATAAAGAATATGGTTTTGTATCTACAAATTGGTATACAGCTTCTTCTGGTGGTACTACAACTCCTGTAGGTGGAAATGTAAGAGGATTCATTGGTAGTGTAGGTTCAACAGCTATGGCTACTGGACTGATAATGGGAATGACCAGTGGTATGTGGTCAGAGGATAATAGACAAGCTGTTGAGGTATTTAGTAGTGTTATAACATCATTTGGTTTATTAGCTGTTATACTGAAAGATATAAGTTTAGGCACTTTACCATCTCTTATTACTTCTTTAACATCTATTTTGTTTTCTGGAAAAGGTTTGTTAGGAATTACTGGACCTATAGGCATAGCATTAGGAACTGTTGGCTTAGCATTTTTAGAATTTAAAAATGCTATGAAAGATTCTGATAAAATGTTAGGCGATTTTACTCTAGCAATTCAGAAGATACTAAGATTACCCACAGAACAGAAAAATATTGCTCTTATAACCAGAGCGCAGATACTACAACGAGCTATAGAGCATATACAGGATGTTGAACAAGCTGATAAAGAGGCTAATGTAGGTAGGGAAACACCGGGTATTCGTAGAGACATGTGGAAAACGTTCAGTGGTCTTCTCAAAGAGGACCTGAAATCGATAGGGTTAGACCCTGATAAGTTAGTTGGTGACACTTTATCAGTACTTAGACAGAAGTTAAATGAGGCATCACAAGGGATAACGGAAATACCTTCTTATGGAGACTATAGTCAAGGAGGACCTAAACTTACAGAGCCTCCTACTAACTATGCTAAACAGTATGGAGCTGAACGAGCTGGATTAGTACAACAACAACTTAATGATGCTTTGACTGCATACAAGAATTATTATAGTACATTAAAATCCTTAGAGGACTCTCATTATAACATGGGTTATATTTCTACTGAGAAATATTTTGAATATGAGAGACGTCGTATTGAGGATAGATACGTTAATGAAATAGACACAGAAAATAAATTGTATGAAGAAAAAAAGATAATGTTAGACCAAGAGTTAGCTGATAAGATTAATCGTGTCAGAGAAAGTAATACTAATCAAAAATCAGATGCAGATAGAAATGCTGAGATAATGCAAATAAGACTAACACACCAAAAGAAACTGGAAGTTGAAGAGCAGATACATCAGAACAAGATTAAAGCTATTGGTAACACTTTTTTAACAGACAAAGTAAAGAATTGGGAATCTTACTATAAAAAGTTAGCAGAGTTAAGAGATATTGATTTGGCTAAAGAAGCCTCAACAATGCAACACAAGTTTGATATGACCAAGGCTGTTGCAGACTTTAATATTGAAATAAGAGGCACAATACTTGATTATTTGTATGACAAGTTAAAAATAGATTCTAGTTCGTACTATAAAAGTAAAAATCAATATATTGAGGAAACTAGTAAGAATGAAATAGCTGCTGCTCAACAGGCTTATGATAAATGGGTACATACTAATAAAGCCAAGTTGAAAGAGGCTGAAGAGGTAATGCACAGATTGAAAAGTGGCTCTGAAGTTGACCCATATGGTACTATTACAACTATAAGTGAAACAGAGGCTGCAAACTTGTTAAAACAAAAACAAGAAGAAGAGGAGAAACTTGTTAAAGCAAAACAAGATGCTGAGTTAAAGAGTAACAAGACTAAATTGGAGATATATCTTAAGTATATTGACAATATAAACACCGCTTTTGTTAAAGGCGGGATTTTAGGTGTTATGTCAAAGTCTATAGAAAACTACGGAGTAAGTCTTGGGACGTTTGCTACACAGTTAGGCAACGTTTTTACGAACACATTTCATAATATGGAGACGTCATTAGGTAACTTCTTTGATTACTCATCTGAAGGCTTCATGAATTTTGGAAACTTAGCAACTCAAGTTTTACATGATGTGTACATGGAGTTATTAAGAACATTACTTCTTAAACAAATAGTTGGAGGTATAACTAGTGGAATAAGCAGTTTGCTTCCTTCTATTGGAACACCATCTACACCTTCTGACTTTAGTAGTGCTTTTACTAATGCAGGAACCACTTTGTTAGGTGGTATTAGTTTAGATAGTAAAATTGATACAAGAGCCGAAGGTGGTAGTGTTAAGACAGGCAGGATGTACTGGGTAGGAGAGAAAGGTCCTGAACTATTTTCTCCAGACTCTAATGGTTATATCATACCAAACTCTAACATAGGTAGTATTAATACTGTTCCAGCAGCACCTCCAACATTAATTGTTAATGTGGAGAATAAGACAGGTAAACAGGTAAGAGCAATTCAATCTCAGCCTCAGTTTGATGGCAAACGATACATTCGTACTGTTATGCTTGAATTAGTCGATACTGATATGACAATAAGACAAAGATTTGGAGCAAGATAATGTCTACATTTCCTACATTAAGTATGCCTCCCACATTTCCCTTAGATGAACAAAGAGAAGATGCAACTATTCGTTCTTCATTTGAAGCTGGGTATGAGCATACAAGACCACGATTTACTAAAGTAAGATATACATGGAATATAAAATATAATCTTTTGCCCTCTGCCGACAAAGCTACTTTAGAAGCGTTTGTCACCACTGTTAGAGAAGGTGCTGATGCTTTTACATGGACAAATCCAGTAGATGGACAGAGCCACACTGTTAGATTCTCTCAGATACCAAAGTATAGTTGCACACTTAAGAATCCAGATGATTCTTATTTTGATTGTGATTTTCAACTACGGAGTGTATAGTGGAAACATCATTAGTTCTTGAAAAAAATAAATTAAGTAGTACAACTCCTTGGTTGATACTACTTGAAATAAATGTTCCATCAACACCACCTACTACTGTCTATTTGGTTAGAAATACTGAAAATATAACTTTTAATTCTCAAGAATATACAGCATTTCCGTTTGAAATTGATGTGTCAAAGCAAGTTTCAAAGGGAGATATTCCAACAATAGAATTAAAGGCAGACAATGTAACAAGAACTCTTCAAAAGTATCTTGAAGATTGTGATGGTTTGGTAGACACGCAAATGACAGTCAGAGTCGTTGCTAAACCTACTGGCGAATCGGTATATTACGAGGCACAAAGTTGGACATATGATGTATTAGCTGTGCATTCCGATGCTAACTATGTGTATTTTACACTTGGAGCACCAAATCCTCTGTCTAAAAGATTTCCTGTTCACAGATACATTGCATTTAATTGTAGATGGAGATTTAGAGTTGATAGTTCTGTAGTTGCTCCTGAATGTGGATATACAGGAAATGATTCAGCTTCTTCTTGGACATCATCAACTGTTACTTCTGTTGGTAAAATTGTTGTCCCAACTACACCAAACGGACATTATTATAGATGCACAACTGCTGGCACAACTGG
>Ga0302244_1000420_pt1 | contig 34020 bp, 23 predicted proteins | sample AAG_UR_Phe_MG_FD_193513 | JGI IMG/M metagenome (GOLD analysis project Ga0302244, IMG submission 193513) | Enriched activated sludge microbial communities from anaerobic digester in WTTP, New Holstein, Wisconsin, United States - AAG_UR_Phe | ecosystem: Engineered > Bioreactor > Anaerobic >... | reverse complement strand
CCTTTATGGCGTATTCAATGGCCTTTGGAAGATAACAGGACAGATTTTCCTTTATCGCTTCTTTGCTGAGTGAAGCCATCTTCCTTGCGTGTTCAATCCCGTAGAACCTCCTTGCCAGTATCTTCTGTCTTGCTGCTGTGTCGGCTTCTAAGCATGGGTAAAGCTCATTGATATAGTTTTTTCTGTTTTCTTCAATATCTCTGACAATCTTTTTCCAGTGCTGTCTAAATGCCTTTATTGCAGTTTTTTCAAGTCTTAGTTCGTCGGATAAGGTTTTCTTCATAATTTATCCCTCTTTATCTTCCCCCGGTATGACATATCTTACATCCCAGCTCGGGTCGTAGACCTTGCTGCCTTGCATCCACCCCCTGACGACGCCATCCTCATCAAGGATAGCGCCGCCCTCGGCAACACGGTATGCAACATAACCGAATATGTCCCGCTTTGTTATCTCAGGGGCATGCAGATCGGATACAAACATCAACAGGCACATGGCAATTCCCAAAAAGAATGCAGTTATGGTGTGTTGTTTCATCTCGTCCTGTACCCCCTTCTCTGTCTGAACCCCGACATTTTGCCTATCTTCTCGCTTTCCGCAAGGGTGAAAAAGGCCATGTGGACGACCTTGTCCTCATGTATAAGGGCGGAGCCGACCTTTTCCGTGCCTTCAAACCTGTAGTCAAAACCCAGTCCCACCGATTTATGCATTGTATACTCGCAGGAAGTGATATTCTCAAGAAACCCTTTTGCAATTGCGGCAAGGGGCGCTATGGCCTTTTTCTTTCTGTCGAGCAATGCCTCTATTGCAACACTCTTCAAGAGCTTCTGGTGAAGGACTTTATAGGCGGATGCCGAGGATATTATGTCAAACCCCAGAAGAACGCCGTTTATCATCACCATCATGCCCTTCTGGTCCGGTATGATGTTTATTGATTTCAGATAATCATCAAGTTCCTTCTCTTTTGACTCGAATACATCCTTCATGGCGCCTGTATCCGAATGAACCTTTGCGTTGCCGGACATGGCCTGGATGTCATCCCACACCTCGGACTGGTCCGATGCGTATCTTCCTGATTCCCGGACGTTTCTCATGACAGATCTCGCCTTTTTCCTTTTGATATTGTATGCCATGATCACATCGGAATCCCTGAATTCGGATGAGGTATAGGACCACCTGCCATGTTCTGTGCAGCTCACCGGAATGATAATCTCGCTTTTAGCGGCAACAAGGACTGTCGTGTTCAGCACCCTGTTCTGCTTGGCGCCTGCAAGTTCCTCACCGTCAAGGAGGAGAACTGCAATATCACCTTTATTTATTACCTTGAGTTCAGGAACCGTGCCGCCCTCTGATACCTCTTTTACAGCCAATGTGCCTTTTTCGAGAGCTTCTTTCAATGTTAAGTATGACGGCCCTCCGTTTCCTTCCATGCATAACGGTATTACTGCAAGATTGTGGTGAACCTGCATGTCCTTAGGCTTAATCCTCATTATAAAATCCTTTACGTGTCCTTCCATACGGACCCCCTTTACCATGATTTACTTACTGTCATAGTATAACGGATGGCGGTGACAGCAGTATGTCATCTGGAAAAAATAATTTTAAGTTTTAAGTTAAAAGTTTTAAGTTAAAGCAAAAAGATCATAAAAAGGCTTTATGAATGGGATGATATTGCTGCAGAGAGTTCTTTCTTAATCTGTTCTCTGAACCATCTGGGCCTAATAACCTCGGCATGGGGAAGCCAGGAGTATATCCAGCGCTTTATTTCGTCCACACCCGCAACGGTGAATGAAAGCTCAACATCACCGCCCGGAAGGATTGTTCTTTTTTCTGAAGAATGCCACTTATCTTTTCTTAAGATATAATCCGATATCTCTTTTTTGAACCTGACCGTGATTCTTGCCTCCTTGCCGTCTACTATGCCCCATGGTGTGGAAAGGTATGCCTTGAGGTCGAAATCAGGCTGTGTGCTGAAGTAGAGGTTGCGTTCCTTTATGTCTATTATCCTGTCAAGGGCAAAGCTTCTGATCGTCTTCCTTAAGTGGCAGTATCCTACAAGTATCCATATGCCTTCATAAAGAACAACAACATACGGGTCTATTATACGCTTTGTTAACTCTTTTGAATGTCTTGCGTTGTAGATTATTTCAACAGCCCTTTTGTCCTGTATGCAGGCAAGCAGAATCTTGAGGATGGATTCTATCTTTATGCTGAATACTGCATCGGGGGCCTTTACAACAATTGGATGCTTATCATTTTGAATGTCCCTTAAGGTAAACGTCCTCATTACTATTTTCAGGAAGTTTTCCTTGAAGACCGAACCAAGATGGGATACCGACTCTCCTGCCGCAAGGATGGCCTGAAGCTCCTCATTGTTAAGTGCAGGCTTTTTTATCCTGTCCCCCGTGGTGAACTTGTAGCCGTACTTTTCCTTGTCGTACTCAATAGGGTCTATGATGTTTATCAGTTCGAGGTAGCGGAATATGGTTCTCTTTGATACATGGAAGCGTTCCATTAAAAGGTCTAACGACGGGAATTTGTTCTGTGCAATAAGCGTGTAGATCTCGAGGAGTCTGATGACCTTCTCCGATATTCCGGCAGGATTGACCGCTTTCTTGACAGGCTTCATACAGGGGATTGTATCATGGTGAATAAAAATTGTTAAGAAAATACGTGCAACCTGCTATATTCTTTTAGAAAACCAGGACAAACACGACATACCAAATAAATATTTAAATAATTTTTCTTGATGACATACTGCTGTCACCGGAATATGGTATAGTTGAAATATGAAGCAGACAGGTGAAGAAAAGCAGACAGCGGAAGATACGAAGTTTTGCCATCAGTCATGAGCTATAATTAAAGGGGGTTTTTATGCCGCAGTATACATTCAAGATAAATGATGAATACAAAACAGTGGATGCCTTTGACTTTGATGATGCATTGGAAGAAGCCGGTATCGATGAAAACGACGACTACGAGCTTGTGGAAGGGGATGAGTTCAGAAACAAGCTTTTCATGTCAGCCATTGCAGATGAAACACTGTTCGGAGAATAAGCTGTGAATAAAGATAAGGTTATGATAAAGGCTATTTTTATTTCTTTCACATTAACCGGCATATTTTTCTCATCCTCTCTGTATGCAGAGACCAGGATATATGATAAGGACTATAAGTCCAAAGGCAGGATAGAAAAGGTAAAATAGTGCATCCCCCTGCATTCATGCAATACCGGAAGGGTGGGTTAACGCAATAGCGAGAAAAGAGGATATTGAGAAGTTGTTTAAGGGCTTTATAAATTCTTTAACAAAAAATCAAAAACAATGAAAAATATGCTATACTTTTTGTATACATTAAAACATGGCGATCGTAACAATAATAAGAGGGGTTATTATTGCAGATCAAATCAGTTTGCTCACGCTTATATATTCCGCTGCCTGTTGAACAGCTGTATAGTTCATAAACCTTTGTAAAAGGAGGCGCCTTATGGATATAGAGTTTGAAAACGATATGCAAAAGTTCCTCCATGCCCACATCGAGGATGCAAAAAACCATTTCTTCAAATACAAGGGTTACCCGCTCCGTGCATTCATCTATAAGGGCTATGAGTTCACGCCTTACATGATTGATTCCGACAACATCGAAAAGGAAATGAAAGACATCCAGAGCAGGGCATGCACGGTAAACGCAACGGCGGTGGCGATTACAGGGGTATTTAACCTTCTTCTGGCAGAGGGGGATTCATATGATAAAGCTGTTGCAAGGCTAAAACAAAACGACGGGGATAAGATTGTAGCTCTGGCAGTAATCATGAAGTTAATGGACGGAAAGACCTTTTCCATAATGCACGAGGTAACGGAAGAGAACGGAGAAACGAGGCTGGGGGAGGCTGTGTATGTTGAAAACCTGCAGTTTTTCCAGATTCCAATAAAGCCCTGGGGGAACTGAATAATGTTTGAATTTTTAAAATCAAGGGGGTAACATTCTGTATACAGTAAAAGGGGAAGGAGGGGAAACATGAGTGCTTCCGTAACAGTTATTACCTGCTCGTATAGTAAGAGAGAAAGACAACTTGATGAGGCGTTTACCCATCAGATACAGGAAAAACTCCAGGTACAATCTCGGGAAAAAATAAATCAAAAGGAGCATATTTATATTGATTTTACGAAAATTTCAGATATTGTCGCAACTGTTGCAACAATATAGCTGTGAGTCGTGAAGTTTGAGCTACCATTATTGTTGATCACATGTTATCCCTTTAAGTCGGGACAGGTTGCACCATGGGTTTTGAAAAAGAAGGATGAGAATTTTGAATGCAAAACCTGATATATTATTCATGTTTTTAGCAAAGAGGCAAAGAGTAATGGCTATGCGCGTTGTAAAACAATGTTCCCTCATCCCACATTCCATATCGGTAGAATCCTTATGTACACGAGAATTTCAATGTTAAAATGCAAACATTGTTTATGATTAGGAATGAAGTTTATTCGAGTATGAGTGATAAATATTATTTATCCAAAAATAGAGGGGTAAATTTATGATAGAAGAATTAGTCGAAAAGGCAAACGAGGAATTAGAACAAAGGCCGCTCGTAGCAATTGATCACGTTCTAAGTGCTTTTAGGAATAATGTCAATAAACAGAATAGTGCCCTTCTCAATCTATTTTTTCGAGCTATTCTTAAACATTTGGGAGGCAGCTTTGAAGATAGTTCATCTAATCCTATAGACAATGTTTTTAAGAAAGAGTTTAGCGAAAAGCAGCAATTATTTGTTGCGGTATGTCTTTTAAGGCTCCTTTCGGTTAACGATCAAGCTTTCAAAGAACGGGGGTTTAGAGTTAAGGTCTTCTCGTTGTTTGATGATGTATTTTCCAAGAAGCTATATCAAATCCTTAAAATAGACATAAAACAACAGACATTTGAAAAAGAGAACATTTTGAAAGACCTCGTGACAAAAATTGAATCCGATATATCGACGACAATATCATCATTCGACAACCTTGAAATGCTCCCGAATTTTCGAACACGAATTATGTCTTCATTTAACAGTATCTCTGGAAAGATAATCGTAGGACAATTTGTACCAAGGGAACTTTTGGAATTAAGACTAGACGAGGTCTTTAAAGGAATTGAAGAGTGCCTTAATGCAACTAGCCCCGACATAATACAAATCTTTGAAAAAACAGAAAGAATAATCGAAAATTATCTACTTGAATCTGATGTTTGCGAAACTTATTATTGCTGTCACTATTTATCCGTTATAGCTAATAAGTGTTTGAAGCTTTTGCAAAAGCATTTTGCAAATAGTCCTTTTAGAAAGTCAGCGGATATTGTGGTTGAAAAATACGAAAAAAAATATTCACTCAATATTGAAGGTACAAAATTTAGCTTGAGATTTATTGTTAATAATAAAGGTCCGGGCTTTGCTTTTGATGTTTATTTCAAAATTGAGGACATAACCGACGTAATTATTGAGAAAAAACAAATATTCCTTGGAAATCTTGAACCTGGTTCGCTGATCTTGGAAATACCAAGCTCGGTTGATCATGCAACAAAAAATGTGATGATTTCCGGAGAACTGTCCTGGTCTAATTTTGACAAAACAAAAAGTAAGAAAGAATTTATTTTCGAAATAGATGGGCAAAGAGCTGATATAGATTGGGACTCTTTGGCAACTGAAGAAATCGAGCCTTACAGCTTGCAGGCTGTAGAAACCAAGGAAGAATTAGTAGGAAGAAACGAAATACTTAAACAGCTAATTGCGCAAGCCAGATCACAAAACGTTGGATCATCATTTATTTACGGCCAAAAACGTGTAGGGAAATCGTCCGTAGTGAAGACCTTAAAAACGAGTTTGATGACGCTATATCCAGCAGAATACTCGGTGGTTTATTTTGAGAGAGGGGATTTTCAACACAGTGAGGCAAGTGCAACCATCGGAACTTTAGGCAGGATGGTATGTGAGGAACTGCAGTCCGACCTGCGGTTTGGTAACATCGCTTGTCCAGATTTCAGCAGTGCTCTGGCTCCATTAACAGAATTTATTGGCACCATACTTCGAATAGCTCCTAATCACAAAGTTATTCTTATACTTGATGAATTTGATGAGCTTCCTATTGAACTATACGAAAGAGGTGCCGTTGGCGATGCGTTTTTTGGAACTTTACGAAGCATCAGTGGCAAACTTTCTTTTGGTGTTATTCTGGTTGGTAGCGAAAATATGGAACACATTATGTATTTTCAGGGTCAAGCATTGAATAAGTTCAATCAAATCCGGTTGGATTATTTCGATAGGGAAAAGCATTGGTCAGACTTTCAAGAGCTTGTGAGAAAGCCTGTTGCAAAATGGTTCGAAGTATCAGATGACGCAATAATCTCACTATATAATCAAACAGCTGGGAATCCTTTTTTTACTAAACTAATTTGTGGAAGATTATTTAAAATTATGGTCGAACGTAGAGACTGCCATGTTACACTGGCAGAGGTTGAAGAAGCTATTGCTTATACTTTAGAAAATGATATGGGTCAAAATACAGTGCAGCATCTCTGGGAAGATGGGATATTTGAAAAAGGGACCAATAAAGAAGAAATAATATTGACGAGAAGGAAAGTTTTGCTTTGTCTTGCCGAGGCTTATAGGCAATACAAAAAGTCTGACAGAGTTACGCTACAAAAATTGTGGAAAGATAATTACAGGCTTGATGAACGAGTGTTGGAAGCTCAATTAAAAGAATTTCAGAATCGCCAAGTCTTAGTTGAACAAAACAACCATTATGATTGCAAGATTCCTTTATTCAGAGACTGGCTCATAGAGAAAGGGGTAAGCGTTTTGACGGCCTCTCCTGGTGAAGATGTGCTATTAGCTTTAAAAAAGGAGGAAGAAAAGAAGCGCATTCAATCAGGAGAGATAAAAGATTTGGCTGGAAAATGGAACTACAGGGGGGTCAATATAGGTGCGGATCATATAAGAGCCTGGCTTGATCAGTTTGGTAATCACGAAAATCAGAGACTTATCTTTAAAATTTTGCAAAAAATTTCATTTTACAGTGAAAATAATATACGAGATAAAATGAAAGTAGCCCACGGAATCGTTGTCAGACACTTTATTGAGCGTGTTGAAGAAAAAGAAAAAGGGAAACGAAAAAAATCAAATATTTTAATTAGTTATCTGGATGGGATAGGTAAAAGCGGGGCTTATTATGCAAAAATCTTTGCTGATGAAAATGAAATATATTATCAAAACATAGTAGAAAGAAAGGAAATAAAGAACGTTTTGTCTGAGAAACCAGACATACAAGCATTGGTTTTTATAGATGATTTTGTTGGCACTGGTAATTCAGCATGTGAATATTTTAAAAAATTGGATCAAGAATGCGGTGATACTTTAAAAAACACTAATTTGATAATATTCTTTATCGTTGTTTCTGGGTTTCAAGAGTCTCAGATGGAGATCAAAGGTTTTTTAGATAAGTTATCTCTTCCAATAAAAGTGCATATACTTGATCCACTTGACGAGTCAGCTAAGGTTTTTAGTGATAAATCTTTAATCTTTACTGACCAAGTTGACCGTCATAAGGCCCTGAATATATGCCAACAATATGGAGCTCGATTAGTAAAGGACGCACCGCTTGGGTATGGGGATGTTCAAACGACTATAGTATTTGCAGATAATTGTCCTAACAATTCACTGCCAATTTTATGGGCAGAATCAAAAGAATGGAAACCTTTGTTTAAACGTCAATATTAGGAAGTTGGCAGTTAGTTGATGCTCAAAAAAAATTATAAACCCAGCGGCATCGCAACATGGTCTAAAGATGATAGGCCGAGGGAAAAACTGTTTCGTTTAGGCGCTAAGCATCTTTCAGATTCTGAGCTGTTGGCTGTGATTCTCAGGTTAGGTGTCGAAGGAAAAAGCGCTATTGATTTGGCGCAGGAGATCAAGACCCGTTTTAAGACATGGCGAAACATGGCCGATGTGGATATTGCCGAATGGAAGCAAATCAAAGGATTAGGTATCACGAAAATTTCTCAGATACTGGCGGCAATTGAAATCGGACAAAGGATTCAATCCGAGAAGTCAAAACAAGATTTATTGATCAAAGACGCCAAGCAATTGGCAGAAATATTTTTGCCTCGACTGCGGGATGAAAAGAAGGAATCCTTTTGGGTTGTACTGCTCGATGGGAAAAATAAGATCAAGGATGAAATGGAATTGGCAAAGGGAACCGTCAATGAAGTCAGCACCTATGTTCGCGAAGTTTTGATGACAGCTTTGCGAGGAGCAGCAGCAAGTTTTGCCATCATCCATAACCATCCCTCCGGGAATCCTGAGCCAAGCCACAACGACATACAATTGACCCGCGAACTGGTATGCGCGGGAAAAACCCTGAAAATAAAAGTCCAGGACCATTTGATTATTGGTAATGACAGATACTACAGCTTTGCAGAACACGGCCAAATCAAGGATCTTGAAAAGCTATGGGAGAATTACATCCACATGAAGTATGATGGAGGCTGATATGGCGGGCAATCATAATCCCTTTGTAGCAAAATTTTTGACGATCTACAGCCAAAGCGAATTGAGTACTGCAGGCACGCGGGGATACGATCCGCAAACCTATGTCAATACAAAACTCGACCTGAAACTGACCCCCCGTATTTACTCGCCTGAAACACGCTTGGTCGTTTTGACAGGTAATGCCGGCGATGGTAAAACAGCTTATATTCAGCGGTTGGAATACCGGGCAAGAGACCAGGGGGCAACATTTTCCGCGCAAACAGATAATGGCTGCACCTACAAGTTGAATGGTATCCTCTATCAGACGCTATACGACGGCAGCCAAGATTTTGAAGGTGCCAAGAACGACCAAATACTTACAGAATTCTTTTCTGATCTGGAGGGCACTGCGGAACCCAAAGGGTCGTTTACGAAAATTATCGCTATAAATGAAGGAAAATTAAGGGATTTCATTCTTCATAAGAGAGAATATTCCTGGCTGGGAAAGCAGGTTCACCACTACTTTGAATGGGACGGTTTTACTCCTCATACGTCCTTGATCTTCATTAATCTCAATCTCCGTTCCGTTGTGAGCGACAATGAAAACGAGCCGTCCATATTTGATCTCATCCTGGATAGATTTTTAGATAAAGAAGGTTCCATAGGATTTTGGAATGCCTGTGCTCCTGAGAACTGCTCTTACGCAAATCGGTGCTATATTCGCTACAATATAGAGACACTTCGCCATCCCGATTTGGGGCCAATCGTCAGACATCGTTTAAAACAACTTTTCTATGCAGTCCTTTTCAGGAAAATAAGGCATATCACAGTTCGCGATATTCGATCCTTTCTCTCATACATTCTCATCAACAAATATTCATGTCACCAGATCCAGACAGACCTTGATCGCTGTTTCTCAGCTATAGATCGGTTTTATTACAACGCTGTATTTCCTGATGACGAAAAAGACCGCCTTGCCCGAACGATGTGCGACTTGGATGTCTCCCTCACGTCCAATCCGAAGCTGGACAACTTCATTCATTTTCACGGACCTGATGATGATTTATGTTTACAGCTTTTAATAGCCGGGCACGAGGAAAAACAGGATCAGCCTTATCTTAAGACGCTTTTTGAAAGTATGCCCCGGGGGACGGATGACAATGATCCTATCCGCCGTGACAATGCCCACCGCTACCATCAGTCGCTAAGGAAAAAACTTTTCTTCGAAAGTACAGAAGAGCAGATGAAGGCGGCAGGATTTCCTATATGGAAAGATTTTCTCCCCTATAAAAAATTTGACCGTTTTTCCCAAGTCGTTCATGTACGGGAAGATCAACATTTCGAACTACGAAATAACCTAACACTGGCGATTAGCAAATCGGAACGCATTTACAATGAGATTATCGGCAGTGAAAATCTTTGCCTCCGCTCTACATCAACAACCAAGGCAAACACGAAAGGATTTTATAGCTTCCCTGCTTCGGACTTCAAGCTAATTGTCAAAGACATCGGATTTCAGGAAGAGTTTTTGGAATACACGCCGAACGCTCTGTATTACCGGTATGTCGGCACTGGCGCAAATCCAAAGAACTCTGTTGAACTCGAAATTCCCATTGATCTTTTTGAGGTACTATGTCGCATTAGGGAAGGTTATATCCCTGCAGCCAACGAGGTAAGGACGTTTTTTCTAAATCTCGAAATGTTTAAACGAAGGATCGCGGCAAAACGGCCCGACAAAATATTTCTCACCGATGACGATTCGAGCTTATTTGAAATCAAGAAAGATCCTGCAAATAATCTGATTATGACCAAGGTAGGTGGATGATGGGAATTAGCAAACAACATAAGGCGTTTCGTTTTGACAAAATCATGCCTATTGATGCAAATAACATCATCTTGGAACAGGCGTTTGCCCGCTTTCTGGTGTTGATTCGTACCAAGGGCGTCCCTATTACCTCCACAAACAAAGATACGATTTATCCTCGCAGCCTTGTAGAACTGATCGCTGATGATCCTACCCACTTCCAAGGCATGACAACGGACACACACAGGAAACAACTTCTTGAGGATTGGCTGGCCAATGAATTTGCCACCACCATCAAGGTCGGGCGCAGTGGTGATGGCGATGCGCGTATTGCCAACTTGAAGCCGATTCACATGTCAACCATTAAACTGCTCGATCCCCGCATCCGCAGCCAGGATAGAGATCTCAGCAAATTTCTTTATAATGTCTTTCAGGACAGTGACTTGATAATGGGGAACGAAAGCCTCCTTCTGCCCTATTTGACAACGGGCACCGCCGATTTTGGCGATCATGACAGTAAGATCGATGAGAGCAAGGCATCGGAACTCGATATCGAGACGTTGTTCTTGTTGCGTCTTCTGAACGATTTCAAGGTAGAAAAAGTCGATAAAAAGAAGAGAATCCCTGCGCATGATTTTATCTGTCCAGCCCAACGGCAACTGATTATTAACGATACGGCCCGCCTCCTCGTCTATAAAGATTCCATGCCGCGGCGGGAACTTATTGATTACCTGATCATGCTTTTTGCCTTCCATGCAGCTCTCTATTGTCTGAAAAGTTTCCGCCTGATTAATCATTTGGCAGATACGGGGCAATATCGGTGCCGTCATTGCCGGGGCATCAATATGGGAAGCTTGGATCGCCTCTCTGAATGCGAGTTTCAGCCCGATATTTTCGTCGATCTCACAAGCGGCCAGGACAAAGAATGCGACCGCATGGCCAAGGACAAAGTGGCCAACCACCATGCTGTAATGTATCGCTATTTTTCTTCCCATTACAAACTGAAGAAGGTCTATGAATTTGCATCCACATTCCCCGGTTACTCAGGCTCATTGGAAGATTTGGTAAAATTCTTTTCGCATAAGGATATAGACGCCTTTTTCAGAATGAGATTGTCGGAGATCATCTCTGTGGAAGAGAATGAGGAATTGGACCCGGAAATAAAGGCGATAAGAGATTTGAACCTGACTCCCCTTGAAACCTTTGTCGAGATTGTGACGCAAAAAACCTTTGCTTCTCGTTCTAGTAATCACAAAAAGTTGTTAGCTTCACTTTGCGGAATGGCTAAAGAGAGCGGTTTTTTGATGGGGGGCCGGGGAAGAAAGAGGAAGTATGTCCTGGGCAATCAGCTCCTGGAACTTTTAGTCCAGTTGTCTGTCGTCGGCTATAACCAAAAACGGGGATTTTTCACGCAGCCGATTGCTATCACCGATTTTGTGGAATTTTTGAAAAAGCGCTATGGGTTGTTAATCGATTGCAACAAAGGTGCGGAAGACACCCCAGAAGGGGCAAAGGCATTGGAAAATAATTTCAATGCCCTAAAAACCCGCCTGCGTCAGTTGGGATTCTATACGGATCTATCGGATGCGTCCAATTCGCAGGTGATTCGTCCTCGATTTACGATTTAGCCTGAGTAGGAGGAGATACGTGACAAAAACAGTTAAAGAACAGCCGGAAATCAGCGATGGGAAAATTGTTGATTTCATGGACGGAAAAATAAGGAAAGACAGCGAGACAGAGCAGATCCGACAAAACTTTGAACGGACGCTCATCGAGGAATATAATTATAATCCTGAAGATGTTTCTGTCGATTTCAAGATCAAGGTTATGGATGGGTCAAGAAAGGTTACGAAGACCATCTCTTTGGCCATTCTTCACGAAAAGAAATCCGCAAAACTAACCCAGGATGATGTGTATGTCCTGATTATGGTCGTAAAACCGAAAACCCAGCCCACCGACCTTTCCGGCGGCACCGAGGACTTGGAAAAGCTGCTTGCCGCTTGCCCCAACGCCGCCTTTGCCTGCTGGACGAACGGGATTGAGACGCTCTATTTTCAGAAGAAGAAAACAAAATTTGATGTTGATATTTTTCCAGTCAATGATTTCCCGCGCAAAGGCGAAGATGATGCCGCGATCTTTACAACGGATCGTTCCCGATTAAGAGCAGCTACGGGCAATAACCTTCTCTATGCATTTAAGCGCTGCCATGACTTCATCCACGCCAACCAGGGCGGCTCCAAAGAGCAAATCTTTTGGGAATTTCTCAAGGTTTTATTTGCGAAGATTCAGGATGAGGAACAGGGGGGGCGCCCTCAATTTGCCATTCGCACCCTTGAGGAACGAAATACATCGACCGGACATCAGCTCGTCAAAGAGAGGATCGACACCCTTTTCAAATCCGTCAAAAAAAAATCGGGATTCCAAGGATTGTTCGACGACCAGGCCGCAGACATCCGTTTCCAGCCCGATGTCCTGACCTTTATTGTGGCGCAATTGGAAAAATACGACTTTCTCCATTCCTCCGTGGATGTCAAGGGTATGGCTTATGAAACCATTGTCGGACCGACCCTGGAAGGCACACGGGGTGAATTCTTCACTCCCCGCAACCTCGTCAAGATGGCCGTCAAAATGCTCGATCCCAAACCGGGTGACCGCATCCTTGACCCTGCCTGTGGTACAGGGGGCTTCATTGTCGTTGCCTTTAACTACATCGCCGAACAACTCCGCCTGGCGGCAAAAAAACAATGGCGAAACCCCGCTAAGCCGACAGAAGATGAAGAACGAGCAGTCAATGAACAAATCCATCAGGCTGGCAAGAATGTTTTTGGCATTGACTTCAACGCCAACCTCGCCAAGACCGCCCAGATGAACATGGTCATGAACAACGATGGCCGCGGCGGCATCTATTCTGTCAATTCTCTCTGGAAACCTTCTGCCTGGCCCAAAGAGATAGCTACAGAGATTACGTTGTCCGGCTACGATATGGTGATTACCAATCCGCCCTTTGGCACAAAGATCAAGGTCGAGGGGAGTGAAATCCTGGGGCAATACGACTTGGCGCACGCCTGGAGCAAGGAAGGGGATCGCTGGGTGATGCAAGGCGTCCTTAAAACCGGTGTTCCCCCGGAGATTCTCTTCATCGAACGCTGCTTCCAATTCTTGAAACCTGGGACCGGCAAAATGGCAATTGTCCTTCCCGATGGCATTCTGGGGAATCCTGATTTGGAATATGTCCGCTATTGGATCATGGCCAATTGTCAGGTTTTAGCTAGCGTGGATCTCCCCGTTGAAATGTTTCTGCCCCGGACGGGAACGCAGACCAGTGTCCTTTTCTTGCGCAGAAAATCGGATCAGGAAAAATTGGCAGAAAGCCTCTCCGGTGAACCGTCTGAATATCCGATCTTCATGGCCATCGCAAAATCCGTGGGAAAGGATCGCCGCGGGAATACAATTTACAAAAGGGATAAGGAGGGTCGAGAAATCATCAAGCCAGACTTATATAAAAAATACGCCCGCTCGACAGTCCTGGATTTTTCACCTATCGTTGAACCAACGGGCCGCATTGTGAACGATGACCTGCCGGAAATTGCAAGGCTATATTTAGACAAGTTTAGGGGTAAAGAATGACCAGTTACTCAATGACTCAGGATGCATTCAGTGGCTTGTTTGAGCCACAGGTAACAGAAGCCTTGTCCTCATATGTGGTGCGCAATGCATTCAGGCTTGATGCGGGAGCATATTCCGCCGGGTCAATGTCAATGCATGATTTTATTAATGCCAATGAACGTCCAACCATAGAGCTTTCAAAAATAGCCAAGATATTTGGCTTTGGTCCCTTTAAGAGGACCTACATTGAGGACTCTGAGTTTGGAATCCCCCTATTGACTAGTTCAGAAATTATGGAAATAGATCCAGAGCCAAAGCTTATGGCAAAAGCGGATAATTCGAGCTGGTCTCAATATCAAATAAAACAAAGATGGATGCTTGTATCTTGTTCAGGCACTATTGGAAATGTATCCATTGTGCAAAAGAAATGGGATGCCTGGGGAGTTAGTCAAGATGCCATCCGCGTCATACCGCAAGATGGTTATCTGGGGTTTATATATTCGTTTTTACGCTTGCCGTGGATGAAGGATGCGATTGTCGGAAAGAAAAGCGGCTCAGTTATAGACCATATCTATGAGGACGATCTAAAGCGACTCGTTGTGCCTCTACCAAGTGACGCCTGTATTAAAGAATTAGAATCAAAAATCAATCAATTGCTTAATCTACGGGAAGAAAGTGATGAGCTTTTTACGCAAGCCAATTCTATGCTTCACGAGGTCAATTGCTTATCTGAATTGCGGAAAGACAAGGTCGATCAATATGAGATAGAAGGTGCTATCGAATCCATTGTCGTTTCTTCATCAGGGGTGCTTCTCAACAACCATTCCGGCTCGGAATATCGTCTTGATGCCCACTATTACAATCCCCTGGCGGAACTGGCTATAAAAAATATCAGGCAGTGTAAATCGGAGGTGAAAACAATCGGCGATGTGACGGAAAGGGTCTTCATGTGCAATCGTTTTAAGAGGAACTATGTGGGCGAGAAATACGGTGTTCCCTTCCTTTCGGGAAAAAATATCATCCAGATTAGGCCAACTGATCTGAAACATATTTCCCTCTCCGAAACAACAGACATTGATGACCTCAAACTGGAACCGACATGGACACTGATTACCCGTTCGGGAACGATAGGTCGGACGAGCTTCGTTTGGGGAAATTACGAAGATTACGCGGCGACAGAACATATTGTCCGTCTTGTTCCAAACGAAGGGATAATAGATCCCGGCTATCTCTATGCCTTTGTGTCTTCCCCATACGGAAAGCAACAGGTTTTAAAATACAGACATGGCTCTGTCATTGATGAAGTTACCGATAGCCAGATAAGAAAAGTCCTCATCCCTTTGCCTTCGGAAACGGATCAAAAAACAATCGGTGATCTGGTGCGCACGGCCTATGAAAAACGCGCCGAGGCGATTCGCCTGGAAGATGAGGCGCAACAAATATTGATGGACGCCCTAACCCAATGAATTATACGATAACGGGCTGATCTTTTGCGAGGTTTGTCATGATTGAACTCGATCAGGAAATGTATTATCAGGAGATGGCCCAGGCCGTCTATGAACACTCGCGGGATTTTCTGCTGAGCAAAGAGATGAACCACTGTCAGCGGGTAGAGTACCTCCCCAGAGAGGTAATGGTGATGACCTGCAAAAAACTGCGGGAAGACAAAGCCTTGCAAGCTCACGACGTAGAAGCCTATGTCCTGACGGATCAAGTCAGAGAGGTGTACGAGATCGAAAGCGGCGCCCTGATAGAAAAAAGAAACCGCGAATCATTTGGGGTTCTGGTCGCCTTCATCCCTCAGGGGTTGAGACTTCCGGCGGAAGATTCCTTTGACATTCATACATTCAAGACCTATGATCTGACCGGCGTGCTTCGGGCTCACTGCAAAACCATTCTTGCCGGTTTACCTGACCCGATTCAATCCATTGTAAGAACGATCATGGATCAATCCGCCGTAAAACGACAATCCGTGGATCGGCAACTGAAATATCTCCTGGCGTTGAGGGAAGACGGTACAGGGTGGGAAGAAGCTGGGGCCTACCTATACCTTGTCGGTCTCATCCCAGTCCTGAAGTTGGATGAAGAGGGTGTTGAAACAAGGATCGACCGAAATTACTATTGCGTGGAAGAGGTGAGCAACCCGGATCGCACGATTCTGCAGAGCATCGAAAAATTGGTCACGAAATACGGCCTCAAACCGGAAGAGAACGATCTGGCTCAGAACCTTATTCGCTTTTTCCGAGAGCGGAATGCCACAGAGACGGACAAATGGCTGAAAGAAATCTTGATGGATTCTACCTGGCGGAACCTACTGTCCTTTGATAAATGGTCATTCAAGGACATTGCCAAGGATAAAATCGAAATCCATCTCCAGCCGCTTGAAGACCCCAAGACCGGGATCTTAGCCAAAGGATTAACCAAAGAAGGCAGCAATCTCGTCGCCAGCACCAGTCCAGCCAATCCCATCCATATTAAATGGGAAACTAATCCGAGAAATCCCGATGAATTGGGCCATTATCTCGTCACTGTTGTCCGGGATACGGACGATGAGAATGCAGAGGAGGAGCTTCTCCGACGCATTGTCAAAAAAGGTCGGAGCACCCTCAAATTAGGCCTGAAGGATGTCGATTTGGAAGAAGGGGAAACATGCGCCGCGAAAGTTGTGATTTATGCCAAAGACAGCGCCGGCCTCACATTGGATAAGGATGAAAGCGAATCCTTCTGGATCGAAAGCGGGGTCAGTATCGATCCTGTTGTCAAAAAGATCAAGAGAATCCGGAATCGCGCCGAGGCCTTTCTTTACGCGGCCCATAAGCTTCGCAAACCCATAGAAATAGACAGCGAAAACTGGGAGGAAGGAAATCCGAAACTTTACCGAATGAAACTGAAAAACCGGGATATCTACAGGATCGTGATCAACAGCTTCCTGTACGACATCGAGCGGCGAAACATCACTGATCCCATGAATGGCGGCGCCTGGTGGATCGATGCCAGAAACGTGCCCCTTATGAAGGCGGCCGATCTTCAGTCTGTTTCGATTGCTGGTCATGACATCCCATCTTTGACCCGCTTCTTTGACGTAAGAAAGAGCCTCTTCCAATCCTTTCAGGAATGTGATGCCTTTGGTGTCGTGGAAACATTAGACCTGCGTGCTTTCAGCTCGCTCATCGAGGATTATGCCGCTGCTTATCGAGATATTCTTGACGATCTATGCCATAGGCTTCAGTCAACTGAGTCGGACGGCGACATCAATAATGTGTTGTCTCTGTTTCAAACGATCAACCATCTCGATACGGTGCACATCCGTTTGGGTTCTCCCGATGATGAAGGGGAAACAGTTCTTTTGTGCCCTACCCACCCCTTGCGCCTCTTATGGGTGCTGCAATACCAGAACCTCCTTTTTTCTTGGGCGGATTCGCTAAACGGCCTCACCGAAGAGGAGGCCAACAAACTGCTGAATCCGGAAAAAATTACCAAAATTACCTCGCTTAATATACCGTCTGCCATTTCCCTGGGGCATGGCGAAATCTTTGTTAACAGTGATAATCTGGACCTTTACTGGAGCATCTTTCCGAAGAGCAATACAAAAGATATCCGCAAGTTGAACAGTTATATTTTCAAACTTTTGAATATCAAGGACAGCAACGGCCATATTACGACGATCACGCCAGAGCAGATCGCGAATAAACTGTGGCGTTATCTTAAGCACCATCCGTATGTGACTACGTTGAAACTGAACGTCATCAATCCCGGCGACGGGCTTGTTGTGCTCAACGCGATTCGCCTCTTGCAGGCGGATGACGACTTCAAGGAGATGAACTATGATGTCGCCTTCTATGGAGATATGCGTTACGAAATGATGAGCAATGCCTTTGACCGGCTGACCGAAGAAAACCTGTCTGCCGAAGGTATGGAAAAGGATGTAGATGAAGAATTGCTCCGCCCAAATCCCAATCCGCTCTTCCCCAAGCTCCTCTTTTCCAAGAAAAAGGTGAAAGAAATCGACTGGCCGAACAGCAGTGTCAACGAAGGCCATTTAACGATGGTGATTGACCGATTTGCCACCAAGGTTCTTACGCGACCCGTAGGCCAGGGGGTGGGAAGCTTTAGCCTGCATAATCTGCTGGCGGAATATCGTACAACCTTTGATCTGAAGGGAGATATGGCTACGTGGTCAAGGAAAATTATTCCAAATCAAAATAGCGAGATCCGAGAGACTGAAAATTGGGCGCGTTTGATTTATGAGATTTCTGATCGGATGTCGCGTCTTTCTTCTTGCTTTTTCAATTGGGGAAAAACCTTGAATGAAGTCCCGGCTGTTCAGTTGGAATTGTCTGCTGTGGATAAATTTATCATAAACCACGTCCACGAAAATTCCGATTGGGTCTTAACGATTGATCGCAATTTCGGGATCGAATATTTTGACAATCCCCGCAAATCCAGCGTCAACAGTTATCTGATAGACTATACGCCTGAATTTTTGGACGGTGTGGGACATCGGTTGATTGTTTCCACCTATTGGTTAAGTGAAATTGAAGGTTTGATCAGGGATGGCCTGAAGAAAATGGGAATCCCAGGAACGGGCTTTCACGCCGTCCATATTTTGGACATCTTGAAATCCATCTCCGGCAAACTGGCCCTTAAATTGATCAATAATCCCAAAGACGCCAGGGAGATTATCGGTCTTTCACTGACGAGGCTTATTCTCGAAGAACAGGGAGATTTAGCCCATTCTGTCCTTATTCCCATTGACTCGCACATTTCTCTTTTTACAGAACATAGACGGCAAGTACATGATGAGACACTAAAGTTACAGCGCTCTGATCTACTCATGGTGGGATTTGACCAGAATGCCATGAAGCTCCGCTTAATCGAAGTGAAGTTCAGAAGCGGCGCCGGCGCAGGAGAGGAATACGGCCTGAAGGAACAGATCGTATCCAAGAACGAAGACACGCAAAAGGTGATTGAGGCCCTATTCCAGCCCAAGATTGAAAAAGATCGTTTTGATCGTGATATCCAAAATCACGAACTGGGCCGGTTGCTGGAATTCTACCTTGAGCGTTGCATTCGGCATGGACTTATTCAGGAAAACTCCTCAGATGAACAAACGATTCTAAAAGGAATCAGCAAGATTATTTGTAACGACTTCCACATGGATTTCGAGAAAGCGGGTTACATCTTTAATTTGCAGGGTGTCAGCAAAGCACCTGAGAACTACAAAGGCAATAATATCTATGTCATCGGTAAGGACAAGATCTCACAGTTATTTGACATTGATGAAGATGAGATAGAGCCTCAGCCGGTAGAAGAAGTAACACCGGCTTCAGAAGATCAGGGTGTGAAAGCCGAACCGCATGACGAGAAATCCGATGAATCTGCGTCTACAGGAAGCTTTATACAAACAGAAGAAACAGAAACTATTCGAATTACGGCTGGCGAGGAGGAAAAAGGAGAGACGTCTGAAATCGTAGATGGTGAGAAAAAAGAGAATGTAAAAACCGGAGACAATCCCCCAAAACATGACTTGCATATCTATTTGGGGAAAAACAGTGATTCCGGAAAGGCGGTCCACTGGAATCCCTTCTCCAATACGCCGAAAAAATTATCCAACCAGCATATTCTGATTGTGGGAACGACAGGGGCCGGGAAGACACAGACGGCCAGCGCTTTCATTGACAACCTTAGTGAACAAAGTGTCCCTGCAATAATCTTTGATTTTCAAGGCGAATACATGGATGCTGAGCTTAAAGATTCTATCGGACAAACCTTCCTTGAACGGACAAATGCACGTGTCGTTGATGCATCAGACGGAATCCCGATTAATCCCTTTGAAGTACCCGCGGATAGATTAACGACCAAGAAACAGAATTATCAAAAAGTTGTGTACCAGGTTGCCGCCAGTTTGAAGAGGATCTTTGGATTGGGTGATATTCAACATGCCGAATTGAGAGATGCCATCAGCCAAGCCTATGCCGTTAAAGGCTTTATTTCCGGCAAGAAAGATACCTGGGAGAATGATCCGCCATCCATAGCAGACGTCTGGTCCATCTTGAAAGAAAAAGAAAAGGTCGGCAGCGCAACGGTGCGCAACCTTAATCTGCGCATTGAGCCGCTCTTTGCCACGGGAATATTCCAGGATGAAGGAGGCGATCTAACGTTCAACGATATTCTCGGTCATACGACAATTGTTCGTCTTTCTAATTTGGCTACCCCCGAATTGATGGTTGCCGTCAGCCGCTTCATGCTCCAGAAGATTTATTCAGATATGCTGGCAAAAGGGCCGACGAATCAAATCCGCGTTTTTGCTGTTATTGACGAGGCACATAAGCTGTCCTATGACGAAACCCTGACAGAATTGGTTCGGGAAGCTCGCAAATATGGTGTTGGTTTATTGCTGGCCTCTCAGAGCCCGAAGGATTTTGATCGAGTGGCATTTGATCTCATGGGAACAAAAATCGCGCTGCATCTGGAAGGCGAGGACGCCCGGATCATGGCGGATAATTTAGGCGTCATTGATAAAAACGACCGCGACATCGCCCGCAAAATGATCCTAAGGCAACCGAATCTCCAGGCACTGTTGCGAAACAACCACCATGAACCGTATGTTCAGGTGAATATTGTACCGTTTTTCGAGCTCAATTAGGCGTAGCACTAACGGAAACATATTTTGTAGTGTAAAATTTTATATGACAAAGATACTTATAAGATGAAAACCCTCAAAGAAACCCTCCATCATAAGGCTATTGAACAACTTTCGTCAAATATCCGTAATCTCTTGGAAAATTGCTGGTTGCGCTATGTAGAAATGACGATTATTACTACGGACACCGGGGAAGAGACAGTATTGAAGATGGGTAAAAAAATGATTTTCCAAACAACTTTATTGGAAAAAACTTTGGAAGCAGTGCACAAACCAGGATTTTTGGGGCTGAACGATTTATATGTGTTCCTTAATATTGAAATTCAAGGTTTTCTTGAACATATGAGAATCGATCCAAATGAGCCGGAAACTAATTTGAAAGACCTGTTAAATGCCGAGATGTTGGATCAATTCTCGATGTATCTTGTGAATGAGCTCATCAGTTTTCCGCGCGCACATGAGGTAATCATTCCGTTAATGAGTGTTGATCTGCCAAAAGAAATCGATGAGCCGCTCAAATGCGGGCCAAATATTTCTATTTTTCGTATGAACGATGAGTTACGAAAAGTTAAGTATCCTTTTATCACTATGATTTCTGAATCTGGTAACGATGACGCATACCCCCCGGTGACCGATTATGTCTATCTTGCGTTTACAACTTATAGTTACGGCTATTTTGCCCAAGATTCGAGTCTTTATAGGGATTTTTCGAAACGTTTTAAAATTTTCATCTCTGCTCTCATTGTAAAGCAAATACTAATTCTCGGTACTTCAAAAAATCCTTGGGAGTGGGACGTACCCCCCTTTGAGGATTTATGGGAACACTTCTACAATGAGACCGGGACTTCCTGTTACTATATCTATTCACCTTCACAATATGGGAAACCAGGATATGGGCGTTTACCTAAAATGGAATGGCAACTGTTGCGTTCTTTAAATGTGAATCAACAGGTTTTCCAACCGAGTGAACTTGAGAAATACGTAATTCAATCTAAGAAGATTAAAGACAAACCTGAAAATATCCGAAACCGTTTACTCTATCTGCTCAAAGGCATCGACCATCTTTTTGAGGATAATTGCGAAAACGCCGAAGATATTGAACGTATATCGACCTCTCTTGACTGGTTTTTTCAAGCTTTAGTAAATGACAACAAAACATTTTCATTCGTACAGATGGCGATTGCTCTCGAAGCGCTTCTCGGAGAACACAAGACCAAGAAGGATATTACAGAGCTTTTGGCCAATAAATGTGCTTATTTAATTCGCAAAAACCCGACTGCCAGGAGAGAAGTAATGTCACATATACTCGAAATTTATGATGTACGGTCAAAGATTCTTCACACTGGCAAACCATTGCTTAATAAAAAAACAGAAAAATATTACTTTCTTTTAAAAAATTACTTACAAGAGGTGCTTGCCTCAGAGATTGAATCTTTGTGAATCATGGGCTTGAACAAAAAGCTTAAAGGTTATCGGTCTTTGAGTAAATAAAATGTCAACTGAGGATATGTGAAGGAAAATGCTACAAAACTTCTCAGGGTAGCTCTGGATGATGAAGCTATCAATTTTCGTGATGGCCAGTGGGAAACCATTGATGCGCTGATTCATGGTCGGAAGAAAATCCTGTTAGTTCAGCGTACCGGATGGGGCAAGAGCATTGTCTATTTCATAAGCGCTAAAATATTCCGCGACTGGGGGCAGGGTCCTACAGTTATTATTTCGCCGCTGTTGGCACTTATGCGAAATCAGATTGCTGCGGCGGAGAGAATCGGAATTCGTGCTGTTACAATAAATTCGACGAATCAGGATGAATGGAAATCGGTTAAAAGGCAGATGCTTGATAATCAGGTAGATGTATTGCTCATATCACCTGAAAGACTGTCAAATGACGAGTTTATAAAGGACATTCTCATACCGGTTGGCCAGCGTCTTGGACTTTTGGTGATAGATGAAGCCCATTGTATTTCAGACTGGGGGCACGATTTCCGGCCGGACTACCGGAGGATCGTCAATGTATTGCAACAGATGCCGCCCAATATGCCAGTATTAGGTACAACCGCAACCGCCAACGACAGAGTTGTCCTTGACATTGAAAATCAGCTTGGTGACATTCTGGTGATACGAGGACCGCTCATAAGGGAAAGCCTTACCTTGCAAAATATAAGATTGAAAGACCAGGCTGCACGACTTGCCTGGCTTGCAGAGCAGATTCCCCTTTTACACGGAACTGGTATCGTATATACCCTCACGAAACGAGATGCAGAAATAGTGGCGAACTGGCTTCAAAGGAACGGAATCATCGCTGCAGCGTATCATTCGGATGTAGAGCACCCCGATTTTCCTAATTCAGATGCGTATCGCAAAAACCTCGAAGAACGGCTTCTGCAAAACGATTTAAAAGTTCTTGTTGCCACTACTGCCCTCGGGATGGGATATGATAAACCTGATCTTGGCTTTGTAATTCATTTTCAATCGCCAGGCTCTGTTGTAGCTTATTATCAACAGGTAGGCAGGGCAGGCAGGGCAATTAAGCATGCTTATGGGGTACTGCTTTCCGGGGAGGAGGACCAGGAAATTCATGAGTATTTCTGGAGGTCGGCCTTTCCCGATGAAAATAATGTTAAAAAGATATTGAAAGCGCTTGATGAATCTGATGGATTGTCTATTCAGGAATTGCAGGGAAAGGTCAATTTGAGGCAATCCCAGATCGAACATGTGTTAAAAATTATTCGGGTCGATAATCCGGCGCCCGTAATCAAGGAAGGAACTAAATGGTTCAGGACAACATCCGATTATGATATAAACAAAGAACGGATCGCCTTTCTCACAAGTCAGCGATTAAAGGAGTGGGAAGAGGTCCAGCAATATATCGATAGCAAGGGCTGCCTGATGAAATTTCTCCGTAATGCATTAAATGACCCTGACAAAAGTTCATGTGGAAGATGTGCTAACTGCTCGCCGGACATTGCATTGCCGTCGGGATACTCCCATTCTCCCGGTGTATCAGCGGTGGAGTTTCTTCGTCATGGTGAGATGATACTGGAGCCGAAAAAACTGATCCCGAAAGATGCTTTTCCAGTCTACGGATTTCATGGAAACTTCGAAAAACAGAGTCTTTCGTCAGAGTCGGGGCGTATCTTGTCGCGATGGGGTGACGCTGGTTGGGGGCATGTGGTAACTGCCAATAAACATGCAGGACATTTTGATAATAGTCTCGTTGATGCTGTTGTAAAGATGTTTTCTGAAAGATGGAAACCTGCACCGGCCCCTTTATGGGTAGCATGCGTGCCGTCTTTAATTCACCCTGAACTGGTGCCTGATTTCGCGCGCAGAGTTGCATCAAAACTGAAAATCCCCTTTTTGCCAGTTATTGAAAAAATCAAACAAAATGAACCGCAGAAATTGCAAAATAACCGCTTCTACCAGTGTCTTAAGCTTGATGGTGTTTTTGACATTCGGGGGGAAAGCCTGAAAGATCCTGTATTATTGATTGACGATATTGTTGATTCAGGGTGGACTTTGACAGTGACAGGTGCGCTTTTAAGGAAAGCTGGTTGCACAAAGGTGTATCCATTAGCACTGGCGACGACTGCGGGGAGATAAAGAAATGACGAAAATATCAAACAATACACAGGTAGTTCTCCTTTTAACGGCACACATAAGCAAAATGGTGAAAGGAGACCCTGAGCCGCTTAACATCAGCGAGTGGAATAGCCTTTCCAATTGGTTCAACGATAAGGGGATGCAAACAGGCGATCTGTTGACCGGTGACCCCGCAGAACTGCTTTTTGGGTGGAAGAATGAAAAATGTTCTGCAGAAAGAATCCAATACTTGCTGAATCGGGGTACTGCTCTTGCTCTGGCTGTAGAAAAATGGCAGCGGGTCGGAATCTGGGTTTTAGTATGTTCGGACATTGAATACCCCGGGCTCTTGAAAGAGCGTCTCAAAGACCATTCTCCTCCGGTTTTGTTTGGATGCGGAAACAGGAGATTATTGAATTCGAGCGGCATCGGTGTTGTAGGCTCAAGAGATGCCAACAACGAGGATTTGGGGTTTGCCCGCACCCTCGGAAAAAAACTGGTTGATTCAGGAAGATCGGTTATATCCGGTGGAGCCCGCGGCATTGACGAGGCGGCCATGCTTTCTGCGCTTGAAAGTGATGGAACAGTTGTTGGGGTTCTGGCTGACAGCCTTTTTAAGGCGGTATTCTCACAGAAATACAGAACCGCCCTGAAACGGCTGAATCTTGTCCTTATCTCACCATTTTATCCTGAAGCCGGGTTTAATGTAGGAAATGCGATGGCCCGCAACAAGTATATTTATTGCCTTTCTGATGTGACAATTGTTGTTCATTCCGGAACAACAGGCGGGACATGGAATGGAGCTTTGGAGAATTTGAAAAAGGGGTGGGTGCCACTCTGGGTTAAGCAGAGTGCTGACAAATATTCAGGCAATTCTTCGATAGTCCGGCGTGGTGGTAAATGGTTACCGAAAGAAATATCCGAAATTGATTTGAATACAATTTTACAACCGAAGGGCATCGACAGGGAATCGGTTGAGCAACGTATTATGCAGAGCGTGGCGGAACAGCAAATAGCATATCATTCAGCGATGGAGGAAGACCTCACTGCTGCTGGCGCGAAGGATGAAAAGACAGCAAACAAGGAATGGCAGGATAAATCATTGTATGAGATTTTCTGTTTGAAGCTTGAGCAAATGCTGGCCAAAGGACCTTTGAAGGCAGATGGTCTTCACGATAAATTTGGTTTAAAAGAGACTCAGGCGAAGGTGTGGTTAAAAGAAGCAATAGATAATGGTTTGATTGTTAAAAAAAGCAAGCCATTAAGGTATGAACTGGCAAAAATCAAGACGCAGAAGCAGATGAGCCTCTTTTGGAACGGCAAATGAAATTTAAATTGTTTTGAAAGGAATTATATAGCAATATGGTATTATCATGGAATCCTAATGATTATAGCAATAATTTGATAGTAAGAAAGTTTGTTCAGGAATTGATAAATCTTGTTCAAGAATATTCTTCATATGTTTTCCTGCGTAAGGACAATGAAGGTCAACCCGGCCTCATGATTAAGGATCGTAAAAGCGAAAAGGCGCTAATGGAATATAGGCCTAAAGAAAACAGTTTATTTGCAAGACCACATAATTATAAAACTTTAGCTGTAAATGCCAAATTGGTTAATGACTACCATGAGGCTTTAAAAAACATAGGCCCTTCGATCACAGAATCTAATATGCCTATTTTTTTAGATTATTTAAGAAAAATTATAATTCAGTTGAATAAATTAGACCCTGGGCATGAATCCAACATCTCTGAAAAAACCATTATTGATGAAAACGAGGAAAATTATTTACCATTACGTGAGGATTTTGAAAACGCCTGCAGAAAATGCAGTCGGTACTTTATGGAGGCATCGGAAATTTCAATTGATAAGATATTTGAAATTATGGAAAAGGATCTCTTAAGAAAAGGCTTTAAGCTGCACAAAGACTGGCGGACCGTTACAGAAAAAAACATTGCCATTTGGGCAAATAATCACGATGAATAATAGGGGGTTAAATGACAATTCGTGACTTGATTGAAAAATTAACAAACGAAGAACTGAATAATAAAATTGACTTGGTAGCATGGCGAAGAAAAAAGGGGCTTCCAGATACAGAAAAAGCTTATTTTAGGGGCTTTATCTGTACACAAAGCAACCAGAGCTTTAATGAACGAACACCTAACATACCAATCCCGGATGGTGGTGCTACAATACGCAGTTTAATCGAAAAGTTTACGCATCAGGATTTGGAAAGAGACATAGAGGCAGCAAAATGGCGCGAAGAAAAAAAGGAAAGTATTACGAGTACTGAGAAAGCTTATTTTAGATTTTTTATACAAAGAAAAAGTGGTAAAAATTATGAGCTTCTTGCGAGTGTTCAAATACCGGACAAAAACAACCAAGTTGATTCAACCAGTAAAGACAATATGAACAACAAAATAGAAACCGGCTTGTATTTGCCCGCAAAAGAAGATTTTGAAAAAGCATATCGAAAATTGGAAAAAAAGCACAAACAGGGAGTGCCGATCGATGAAGTACTTGATATTATGGAGGTAAATCTTACCGAAAAAGGCCGTAAGCTTCACGAAAACTGGCGTTCAATAACAGAGCAAAAAATCAAAGAGTGGTCAAAATGAGAGGATTGAAATGGAATTCAACTATAACGAAAAAACAAGAATGGTAAAGCTTATACATTCAGGCAAAGATGTTTTTGATTACTTCGAAACTGCAGGCTTTTACTTCCCGAAAGAAATCCTAACCCGCTATTTCCTGTCTCTAAAAACAAAACCCTTCGTTATTCTTACCGGCATATCGGGCACCGGTAAAACAAAGATTGCACAGATATTTGCCGAATACATATGCCAGGATGATGCCCCTGAGGCACGCTCTAAACGAATTGCCTTTGTTTCAGTAAGGCCTGACTGGATGGACAACAGAGGGTTATTGGGTTATTACAACCTCCTCAACGAAAAATATCACACCACTGTCGTTACAGAAATACTGCTTGAAGCCGCCCTAAACCCGGATAAGCCATACTTCATTATCCTTGATGAGATGAACCTTGCAAAGGTTGAGCAGTATTTCTCTGATTTTCTAAGCATCATGGAAAGCAGGACACCTTCAAACCATCACGGGGAACCTATACCCCTTCACCATGCAGAGGAAGCCGATGCGCACAACGGATCAAAAATCCCGGGCAAGCTCAATATCCCGCCAAATGTATTCTTCACTGGTACCGTTAATGTTGACGAATCAACCTACATGTTCAGCCCCAAAGTTTTGGACAGGGCAAATGTCATTGAATTCAACGATGTCAATATTGCAAGTTATTCAAAAGGTTACAGCGAATCTGAAGGGTTTGTTCTAAAGGAATCAAATATCATCAAAAAACTAATGCCAGCCGACAGCGAAAGTCCTTTCTGTTCAAGGGCTGATTATGAGCAAGCCAAAGAAGATGTGGATATCTTCTTCAAGGAGATGCTTGATATTCTCTCTCCTTACAACCTTCATTTCGGCTACCGCGTAATAAACGAAATATCCCGCTTTGTCATAAATGCAAAGAAAGAGATAGACAAATTAAACATTGAAGATGTACTTGACATACAGATACTTCAGAAAATACTCCCCAAATTCCACGGCTCACAGGCAAAACTCGGAGAACCCCTAAATCAGCTTTTTGAGCTATGCGCAAAACCAGGACACGTATTAGATGCATCTAAGGCGGTAGACGCTGATTATGTAATCGATGGAGAGCAATTCCGCTATCCGAGATCCGCTGCCAAGCTTTACAGAATGCTGCGCAACCTTTCTATCCAGGGTTATACGAGCTTCATCGAATAATATGGAAGGCGTCTTTTACTCCGAATCCATGAGGATGGCTATTTCCGAGATTCCCCACCTGCTTGTTGATGAGGCTTCGGTAATCGATAATGCCAATCCTTATGAAGGCTACCTGGAACTTGATGAGCTAAAAACATATTTTGTCAGGTTTTACGACGACGAGGTTCCGGGGTTTATCTCTCAACTGCAATCAAATAAAAAATCTTCATGCTTTATCCAAAAATTTCCAGATAAAATATACGAGATCAATTTCAATAACTACTCGGGCATGACCCGGTTTGGCCCTGTTAACGTCAAGGTAAAAAACAAAAAGATACCGGAAGACCTCTACGACTCGATGCTGAACTATATTGCCCTGAAATACGCCAATCTCATCTTCAGCTTTAATACACCGCTCGGGCAGAAATATAAAAGAGAAAAACCGGGTTCTGACATTGCCTATATCGAATATCTTTTCCTGAAGACTTTCCTCCTTGAAGGCTCCCCGGATATAGACGGGATCGCAGCTCTTATACTTAACGACCCGCATATGAAGATTAATGTCGAATATGCTTTGACGCCTATGGAAAAGGTGTCATTTGTTGAGCCCGGATCACTGCTTAAAACGCTTCTTAAATCGGACAACTTCACAATTTTACCTCCGAATCATTCTCTCAGTAAAACTCGCCTTGCAAACACACTCGTGCTAAGAACAGGAAACAATATTTTTCCTGCTCAGGTTGTCACGCAGTATAAGTATCACACGGTAGATACCATAGAAAACAGATTCGTAAAGCACTTTTTGAAGCAGATACGGCATCGTCTGGACGAGCTTGCATCATCTATGAGAGGTACACCTGGAACCTACCTGAACAGCGAAATCGAAACAAACATCGAAAAGATTTTAAAAAAGATAAATATGTTTCTGAAAGATCCTTTTTGGGCGGATGTAGCCCCTATGACATTTATACCGGCAAACTCACAGGTATTGCATCGCAGGGAGGGATACAGGCAGTTGTTCAGCCTTTATTCTCTGCTGCAGCTTTGTACAAGATGCGACTTTGATGCAGATGACTTCAAAAACCTGATCGAAACAAAAGATACGCCCACACTTTTTGAATATTGGTCATTCTTCAATGTAAAAGACATTCTCGATGGAAGCGGAAGAAAAATTATAGACTGCAGAAGTATAGTAACAGATGACCAAAAGGAGCAGAAGATTCATCTTTGTACTGTAATTACGTATGAGGACAATATTCGCCTTGCTTTTAATCAGGATCACAGCGGGACAACCGGTGGCTCGCCCGAAGACGATTTCGATGCACACCATATTACAAATTCAAGCTATTCACATGGATTGATACCGGATATTGTTGTGTTAAAAGGAAGTAACATGCTCATCTTTGATGCAAAATATAAGGGCAGGCAAGGATCGGGTACTTTTTATGGTGAAGATGAATCTGGCGGCATCTCTAAGTGGAAGGATGAAGACATTGATAAAATGCACACATACAGGGAGGCAATAAAAAACGTAGTAGGGGCGTTTATTCTTTATCCGGGAGAAAAAGCTGTTGTGTACCCAGCGCATGATGCTCAAAAACTCTACGAAGGGGTTGGGGCACTTCCCTTAAAACCAATGACAGGAGCTATACCTGTCCAGAAACATCTTGATGATATCACAAAGATAATTAATGACTTTATAAACGAGGTCTAAAAAGCCGTGCAAAAGAATGACGCCACGATCATCTATTCAGCCTCTGATATCGTCAGTTTCCTCGACTGCGAGCACAAAACAACGCTTGATTTCATTGACCTCGAAACCCCCCTGCCCAAAGCCGAAGACGATGAAGAGGCAATGCTCTACCAGAAAAAAGGATTCGAGCATGAAGGCTCTTATGTAGAGCAACTGAAAAGCAGAGTTTCCGTTTTTGCAGACATTTCTCCTGCCAAGGGCGATATAGATGAGGCAGCCGCCAGGACAATTGAAGCAATGCGTTCAGGCGCGGATATTATCTACCAGGCAACCTTCATCAAGCAGCCCTTTCTCGGACATGCCGATTTTCTTAAAAAAGTCCCCCGTCCCTCATCGCTGGGTGATTTCAGCTATGAGGTTATAGACACAAAGCTTGCCAGACATACCAAGGCCAAATTCATAATCCAGATTTGCTTTTATTCTGAACTGCTCGGGCATCTTCAGGAACGTGACCCTCTCATGATGCACATAGTCTTAGGTGACGGCAGAGAAGAGAGCTTCAGGTATGCCGATTACTCCAAATATTATGCAACGCTTAAGGAGCGTTTCATAAAAAGGATGCAGTCCGGACATAAAGACACCTATCCGGAGAAACACGACCATTGCGATATATGCCGATGGAGAAACATCTGTGAGGATCAATGGATAAAAGACGATCACCTCAATCAGGTAGCGAACATATCGCGCATTCAGATAAAAAAGCTTAAAGCAGGCGGCATCTCAACGCTTAAAGCCCTTGCCGGTACAGACAACGATAACATACCCAAGATGGCATCAGAGACCTTAAGCAAGCTCCGCCGCCAGGCATCCCTCCAGCTCGAAAAAAGACAAACCGGCCAAAACCGTTATGAACTGCTTCCTCAGGACATGGAGAGAAAAAGGGGGTTTGCAAGGCTGCCCGAACCGGACGAAGGGGATATCTTCTTTGACATGGAAAGCGACTCCATGGATATTGAAGGTTTAGAATACCTATTCGGGGTTTACTATTTTGACAAAAGAAAGCCCCGCTTTATGCCTATATGGGCACACAATCGCAATGAGGAGAAGAAGGCATTCATCAGATTCATGGACTTTGCAGCCAAACGCCTCAATAAATACCCAAAGGCGCATATATACCATTACGGGCAATACGAAGAATCCGCCCTTAAAAAGCTCATGTCATTGCACGGAACACATGAGGCGGAGGTGGACAACCTCCTGCGCTTCGGCAAGCTCGTAGACCTCTATAAGGTTGTAAGAGAGGGGATGATGATCTCCGAACCGGCATATTCCCTAAAAAACGTAGAACACTTCTATCTTAGCGAACGAACCGGCGAGGTCAAAAACGCCGGTGCAAGCGTTGTCTATTATGACCGCTGGAAAGAGACAGGGGACAGAACCTTCCTTCAGAACATAGAAGACTACAACAGGGATGATGTCATCTCAACATACGAACTGAGGCAATGGCTTCTTAAAATAAGACCCAAAGGGCTGCAATGGGCATATCATACAGAAAACCAGACCAGTGACATAAGTTTTCGTAACGATAAAGAGATAAGACTCGCCTCATACCAAACAATGCTGGCAGAAAGCCTTCCCGACGACAGAAGCAAATGGACAAAACATGACGAAATAAAGGAACTCACATATCAGCTTCTTGACTTTCAGAGAAGGGCTGCCAAACCTGTCTGGTGGTCGGTCTTTTTCAGAGCGGAGATGATGTCAGAAGAACTGATAGAAAACGTCGAGGCAATAGGAGATATGTATCAGGACCCGGCAAATCCTCCATATGCTGAAAAGAAATCCTATGTCTACACCTACCTCTACCCTGAACAGGATACAAAGATAAAGACTGATGACAACTGCGTCATTTCAGACACCATACAATCAATCAACAAGCTGGTAATTGACGAAGATGCGTTTAAGGTCACATTTTCATACCCTGTAAAAAAGGGTACACTCGATGCCAGGCTGAGCATAGGTCTCGGCAGGCCCCTGGACTCTGATTCCCTTACCTCGGCAGTATACCGGTTTGCAGACAGCATCATAGAACAAAATAAAAAATACCCGGCATTAGAAGCCCTTTTATACCAGGATACACCGCGTATTAAAGGGCACAAAAAAGGCAGCGTGATCATTGATGAAAAAGCAGAATCCACATCCAATATAATTCAGGTGTTAATAAACCTCGATGACAGCTACATATTCATCCAGGGTCCTCCCGGAGCAGGCAAAACCTATACGGGTTCGCATATTATTGTGGAACTATTAAGACAAGGCAACAGAGTCGGCGTATCATCCAACAGCCACAAGGCAATCAACAATCTGCTGTCCCATGTCGAAAACGTTGCATCACAGAAGGGGTTTGGTTTCCAGGGGGTCAAGAAATCCACAAAGGACGAGAGCATGTTCAACGGCAGATATATACAGGATGTCTTCTCCAATGAAGATGCATTAAACATGGAATGGCAGCTCATTGCAGGTACCGCATGGCTGTTTTCTGACCCGAGGGCGGATAAAATGCTTGATTTTCTGTTTGTTGACGAGGCAGGTCAGGTTGCCCTGGCTAATTTTATTGCAATGGGAACAAGCGCAAGGAACATTGTGCTTCTCGGTGATCAGATGCAGCTCGGTCAGCCCATTCAGGGTATCCATCCCAAGCGCTCAGGAGAATCCTCACTTGATTACCTGTTAAACGGCATGGCTACGATTCCTCCGGAACAGGGCATATTCCTTAATACAACATGGAGAATGCACCCGGATGTCTGCCGCTTTATATCAGATGCCGTATATGACGGAAGATTAAAGCCTGAACTGTCGAACATTAACCGCCATCTAATATTAGCAAAGAACGTCCACCCCGTCCTTAAACCATCAGGTGTTGTATATATACCCGCACAGCATGATGCATGTTCCCAGAGAAGCGATGAAGAGGCACAGATTGTGGAAGAGATTTATGAAAGCCTTCTTGAGCAGCATTACTTTGACAAAAACGGCATTAAAAATCCTGTAGCTGAAGACAATATCCTCGTTGTTGCTCCTTACAACATGCAGGTCAACCTGCTTAAAAGAACTCTACCGAAAAAGGCAAGGGTGGGAACGGTTGATAAGTTCCAGGGGCAGGAGGCAGAAGTGGTGATTGTCTCCATGGCAACATCAAGCGGCGACTATATGCCCAGGCACATAGAATTCTTATACAGCAAGAACAGATTGAACGTAGCCCTGTCACGTGCAAAATGCCTTGCAATACTTGTTGCCAATCCAGCGCTTATGTCGATCAAATGTAATACAATTGAGCAGATGGCGCTTGTTAACACGCTCTGCTGGGTTAAGGATTATTCGGAAAGCAGTAAATAATGCTATTTTAAAACAGTAAAGAAAGTGATATTTTTATAGAAACAAAGCTGGAGGGATAGCTATGGCCATTACAAGAGACGAGGCGGTTATATTGCTCAACAAATATATAAAAAACGAAAGGATGCTTAATCACTGTTATGCCTCAGAGGCGGTGATGATGGCACTCGCCCGCAGACTGGGCAGGGATGAAGAAAAATGGGGCATTGCTGGTTTGCTGCATGACCTCGACGTAGAGCTTGTAAATGCAGACCTTAGCATCCACGGTAAAGAAACAGAGAAAATCTTAAAGGAAAAAGGCATTGAACCGGAGATCATAGAGGCAATAGTAATGCATAATGAAACCTTTACAGGCAAAAAACGCCATTCAGAACTGCAGCATGCACTTGCGGCAGGAGAGACCATTACGGGTCTTATTGTTGCAACAACCCTTGTCTATCCCGACAAGAAAATAGCAAGCGTTAAACAAAAATCTGTAGTTAAACGCATGAAGGAAAAGGCCTTTGCCGCATCAGTCAACAGGGATAACATTATGGAATGCGAAGCCATAGGGATACCGCTCAGTGAGTTTGTTGAGATCAGTATAAATGCAATGAAGGATATAAGCGATCAATTGGGCTTGTGATCTGTATGGCCACGATGATTCCTTCCGACATCTCTGAATTCAAGACTGAAGGCGAGGCAAGGTTCTACCGTTTCCTCGAAAACGTTGCCGTACCCCACAATGATTACATCGCCTGGTATACCCCGGACATCAACGGCAGGGAACCTGATTTTCTCATCTATGCTAAAGACATAGGCATTATAATATTCGAGGTAAAAGACTGGTCACTGGATCAGATTATTGAAGCGAATCCACACGCTTTTGTTTTACAATCCGGCGCAAAGGCAGAAACAAAAAAGGGCTATATGCAATCTAAGGTTGGAAATCACCCTATAATTATGTAATACGACCAGATTCAACCATGTCAATCAAGGTTGGAATATGCGGTCCATATTCTACAGATT
>Ga0302244_1000376_pt1 | contig 35985 bp, 30 predicted proteins | sample AAG_UR_Phe_MG_FD_193513 | JGI IMG/M metagenome (GOLD analysis project Ga0302244, IMG submission 193513) | Enriched activated sludge microbial communities from anaerobic digester in WTTP, New Holstein, Wisconsin, United States - AAG_UR_Phe | ecosystem: Engineered > Bioreactor > Anaerobic >... | reverse complement strand
GCCAGGCCCATGGCGCCCTTTACAAGGGCAAACCGGCCGGGTCTATAGGAATTGCCGGATGCTTCAGTTTTTATCCTGGAAAGAATCTTGGCGCGTATGGCGAGGCTGGCGCTATCACCACGAATGATGGAGAGCTTGCTGCCAGGATGAAGATGATCCGTGATCACGGCCAGGAAAAAAAGTACTATCATGGTTGTATTGGCTGGAATGCTCGTATGGACGGATTTCAGGGTGCTGTCCTGAGCGTGAAACTGAAATACCTTCCAGCCTGGAACGATGCCCGCCGGAAGAATGCTGAGCTTTACAGCAAGTTGTTACGCGGCCTGGAGGAAGTTATTACGCCAACAGAAATGGACTATGCGAAACATGTTTACCATATTTATGCTATACGCACAAAGAACCGCGATGCCCTGATAGTTCAGCTCGCGGAAAAAGGAGTAAACTGTGGAATTCATTACCCCGTACCAGTGCATCTGCAGAACGCCTATGCGCCTCTTGGTCTAAAACCTGGCAGTTTTCCTGTTGCTGAGAAGGTGGCATCTGAATTTGTATCGCTCCCCATGTTTGCGGAGCTAACAGAAGAACAAATCCATTATGTTGCCGACCAAGTGAAGGGGTGTCTCGGTAAATGAAAAATTCGCAGAATAAGAAAAAAATATGGATTGATCTTGACAACACCCCCCATGTTCCCTTTTTCAGCCCCATCATTGGTGAACTGAACAAACTTGGCTATGAGATCCTTTTAACAGCCCGTGATTGTTCTCAGACATGTGGCCTTGCTGATCTCTTCAATCTAAAATACAAACGTATTGGCCGTCACTACGGAAAACACAAGCTTCTTAAGGTGGCCGGCACTGTATTTCGGGCATTTCAGCTCATGCGTGTTGCGAAACAGGAAGGATCTGTTCTTGCTTTGTCTCATGGATCCCGGGCACAAATGCTTTCAGCGTGGATGCTCCGTGTGCCGTCCTTTGTTATTATGGACTACGAATTTGTTCAGGGCTTCCTTTATCCTACCTGGTTGATGATGCCTGAAGTGATAGCCGGTGAAGTCATTAACCATGATAAAAAACATGTTTTGAAGTACCCGGGTATCAAAGAGGATGTTTATGTCCCTTCCTTTAAACCTGATCCCCGAATAAAAGATCAATTGGGGCTTAAAGAAGATGATTTGGTTGTTACCATACGTCCTCCTGCAACAGAGGCACATTATCATAACCCTGAGGCAGAAATATTATTCGCTGAAGTGGTCGATCTCCTTGGTACCATCAGAGAATCACGCATGGTCATCTTGCCGAGGAATGATGCCCAAAAAGAGTCCATACAGAAGTCGTGGGGTGAATTTTGCTCAATGAAAAAAATCATAATTCCAGAGCATGTTGTTGATGGTCTAAACTTGTTGTGGCATTCAGACCTGGTGATCAGTGGTGGAGGAACAATGAACAGAGAGGCAGCCGCTCTGGGATTGCCGGTCTATAGTATTTTTCGGGGTAAAATTGGGGCTGTGGACACGTATCTTGTAAAAAGCAAACGGTTGACTTTGCTTGAGAATGTGGAAGACGTGCATAATAAGCTATTAATTACAAAACGAATTCATACATCTGAAGTTTGGAAAACAAATGGTAATGCATTGAGTTCTATTGTGCAGGGAATAACCAAGGCCCTCCAAGAAAATTAGTAAAGCGCAACAACAAATAGGGAGGCAAACACAAGCAATGCATATTCATCTCGTTTGTGCTGCAAGGCCAAATTTTATGAAGATTGCACCACTGTATCGTGCACTGAAGAAAGAGGTGTGGGCCAAACCGTTTATTGTACATACAGGACAGCACTATGATATCGATATGTCAGATGCCTTTTTTCGGGATCTGGGACTACCTGAACCAAACATTAACTTAGGGGTTGGCTCCGGATCTCACGCTGAACAGACAGCGTGGGTTATGATGGCATTTGAGCCGGTTTGTATTCAGGAAAAACCGGATTGGGTTATTGTAGTGGGTGATGTTAACTCTACCATGGCATGCGCTCTGGTGGCATCGAAACTTGGCATTAAGGTAGCACACGTAGAAGCTGGCCTAAGAAGTTTTGATAAATCAATGCCGGAAGAGATTAACCGAATAGTTACAGATTCGATTTCTGATTTACTTTTTACGCCATCCGAAGACGGTGATGCAAATCTTCTGCGCGAAGGAATACCGAAAGAAAAGATAAAAAGAGTGGGCAACATCATGATTGATACGCTTGCGGCAAACCTGGAAAAAGCCCGTCAACTAAAACCTGACAGTCGTTTTGGGGTAAAAGAAAACAACTATGTATTTGTAACGCTTCACAGACCCTCTAATGTTGATGACATGCATTCTCTTTCCGTAATAATGGACCACCTTGCTAAATTAGCAAAGAAAATACCTGTGATTTTTGCCATGCACCCGCGCACAAAAAAAAATTTGCAACAGTTTGGAATTCATAATACTATCAATGGTTCTGGCTTAATAATCACAAGCCCTCTTGGATACCACGAAACAATTGGACTCGTCGACAAGGCCCGGTTTGTCCTTACTGACTCTGGTGGATTGCAGGAAGAAACGACATTTCTGGGAATTCCCTGCTTAACATTACGTCCGAATACAGAACGCCCCATAACAATTACCAATGGAACCAATAAGTTAACCTCCCTTGAAATCTTGGAACAAGATGTAAATGATCTTTTAAATGGAAGGAACAAAAAAGGGGCCATACCAGAGCTCTGGGATGGGCACACTGCAGAGAGGATTATTACGACTTTTAAAGATATGAATGAGCAAAGAGGCAGTTGATAGAGGCACAAAGATAAGCAAATGAAGATCATAATTATTACACCCGTTAGGGATGAAGAAGAGTACATCAAATTTACAATTGAGTCTGTTCTTGCACAGACATTGTTGCCTTGTAAATGGGTAATAGTTGATGATGGAAGCGCAGACAATACAGACAAAATCATTCAGTCGTATTTGGATTCTGCACCTTTCATACGATATATTCGTATTGATGACAGGGGGTATAGGAAGCCAGGCCAAGGGGTTGTGCAAGCTTTCTATGAGGGCTTCAAAACAATCGAGCATTTAGATTATGATATAATTGCCAAGATGGATGGTGACCTTAAGTTTGGTAAGGAGGCTTTTCGGGCAATAGCTAAGAGATTTGAAGCCGAACCTATGCTTGGGGTTACCGGATTAGTACGGTATGAGCGAACCACCAAAGAGGATGAACCTAAAAGAGTCATTGTTGCTAAAGGGCATGTTACAGGCGCATTCAAGTTCTATAGGAAAGAATGCTTCAAGGAAATAGGTGGACTTGTGCCACGGGCAGGTTGGGATGGTGTCGATATTGTAAAGGCCAGGATGAAGGGCTGGGATACAGGTGAAATAGATTCTGTTAAGCTTTTTCACTTGCGCCCAACGGGAACTGCCAAAGGAGAAGGATTGAAAAAGGCCTATGAGAAATATGGAGATATCAGTTACTATATGGGTGGTTACTTTTGGTATTTTTTTTTGCGGGTTATCATCAGGTCGCTTAAGCGTCGAAGCTTACATGTAGGCCTATATATGATGAAAGGATACTTGGACTCTAGAAGAAATGGGGTAGAGAGAAAGTCATCTGATTTTAGATCTGCCTTAAAGAAATTGCAGCGTGAAAGAGTAATTTATTCATCGAGAAGTCTATTGAGACAAACCGCTCAAGTTCTAGAGGCATTATTCGGTAAGAACCAACTATAAGGCTTATTAGTGAGCGAAACGCATCACATCTCTGTGTGTATTTGTACGTATAAAAGACCGAAATTACTCGAAAAGCTACTGCTAAGCGCGGAGAAGCAAGACACTGAAGGTCGCTTCTATTATTCCATCGTTGTGATAGATAATGATAGATTCGAATCCGCGCGAGAGATTGTTGAGTCATATAAGTTGAGGTCTAAGCTTCAAGTAAGCTATGCTGTGGAGCCAGAGCAAAATATCGCTCTGGCACGTAACAAGGCAGTAGAAAACTCAAATGGGGATTTCATCGCTTTTATAGACGATGATGAATTCCCTGAGCATGACTGGTTGCTGAACTTGTACATAGCAATGCGTAAATTTGGTGCACACGGTGTTTTAGGCCCAGTCAAACCCTATTTTGAAACGAATCCCCCCAAATGGGTGATAAGAGGGAGACTATGTGAACGCGAATCGTTTCTGACTGGAGAAGTCATTCGAAAACCCAAATACACAAGAACAGGCAATGTGCTTCTCGATGCTAGCATATTCATGGATAAGGAGAATTGGTTTGATCCTCTCTTTGGAAAATCCGGTGGGGAAGATAAAGATTTTTTTAAGAGAATGATACAAAGAGGCAAAATCTTTGTATGGTGTAATGAAGCTGTGGTGAATGAAGTGGTTCCAGAGGAGCGACTAAATAGATTGTATTTCATAAGAAGGGCGCTGCTTCAGGGTGTCGTAAGTTCCAGAGGCCTACCTCTGTTCAGTTTCTGGATGACTAAGTCATTTATAGCATCCATTGTTTACACTGCAATCTTACCAATACTACTATTGATTAGACATGATCTTTTCATGCAATATTTGATAAAAGACTGCAACCATATTGGAAGAATTCTTGCTGTATGTGGCGTGAAAATACTAAAAGAGAGAACATGGTAAACGAGAAGAGACGGGTTATTAGTCGTACAAAATTAAGTTTTGAAAACGAAGAACAGTCCATTTTTTAGAAGAGTTTTTATCAGGTGGCTCCATTTATTGGCGCGATTTGGTCCTGGAGCTGCCACACTCAGGCCTTTTTTGCATAAACTAAGGGGTGTTAAAATCTATGGAAAGATCTGGATTGGAGATGACGTATACCTGGAAAATGAGTATCCCGAGACAATAGAGCTACATGATGGTGTGGTGATAATTTTACGAACCACAATTCTGGCGCACTTCAAGGGCCTAGGAAAAGTTATCGTTGAAAAAAATGTCAGAATAGGGCCGGGGTGTACCATAACAGCATCACCGGGTGAAACATTAATAATCGGTGAGGGATCCATGCTCGCAGCCGGATCTGTAGTAACAAAGAGCGTTCCTTCGTTTACCCTGGTTGGTGGAGTACCTGCAAAACCAATAGCAAAGATCACGTACCCTCTCGGAAAAGGTATGGATTACAAGTCCTGGAGAAAAGGTTTGATTCCCATTGAAAAAACTCGAAGTTAATAACAAAAAAAAAGAAACTCTGGCATGCCTTGTCATAGATGATCCCCTTCTAAAACCAAGATATGGGTGCCTTGACTATAGAAAGCTTCTGGAGGCTATGAAGGAACATAACTTTTTCACCGAAATTGCCTTTATCCCATGGAATTACAAGAGGAGTGACGCAAAGACAGTAAAACTTCTTGCTGATAACCCCGACTATTTTGGTATATGCATACATGGGTGTAACCACACTTATAATGAATTCGGAGGCAGCAATTACCAGGAACTGAGTAATCTGTCTGCTATTGCAATGTGGCGTATGGAGCAACACAAACGGCTTACAGGCCTTCCGTATGATCCAGTTATGGTTTTTCCCCAGGGGCTTTTTTCGTCTGTTGCAATGCAAGCGCTCAAAAACCAGGGATTTCTTGCCGCCTTTAACTCTGGGTTGCAAGCTACAGACAGGAATGAAGTGCCGGCCTCTGAATACCAATTTCCCGCCACTTGCATATATGCTGATTTTCCCTTGTTCTTGCGACGATACCCTAAAGACAAAGCATATTTTATTGAGGATGTAGCACATGGCCGCCCAATCCTTATCGTCGAACATCCCAAGATTTTTCAGGACGGATATAAATCGATTACAGATGTGGTCGACTGGATTAACAATCTGGGAAATATTAAGTGGACTTCACTTCTAGACATTACTGAAAATTATTTCGGACGAAAAGATAATACAAATGCTGCTGCGCAAAGAAGCTTTGTGCCTCCATGGCCGCTGGCTTTCAGAGCCAAAGTGGCTTTGAGGCGTTTCCTTTCTGAAGTCCGTGACAACTATGTGGAACCAAGTAGGTTTCTAACAAAAGCATACAGAATATTAAACGGTTAAGCCAGCGGCTACCAAGCTCACTTTAAGTCATGCCGAACACAACAAACTATAGCAAATTTATGAATCATACTAAACCTGAGATAGATTTTGACTTAGAACGCTTGCTATTTCGGCGCCAATTTTTACTTGGTCCGAAAAGCTTTACGCCTAATCAGTATTGGTCCAGCCTTCAACTTCTTCATGGACTGCATTTATCTGTGCACAACGATCTACCATTTATTTCAACATCCCAACAGGGAGTTACTTTAACGTTGATGGGGTGTGCTATCGACCCATATCGCCCGCAACACAATGAAACAGACATATTGCAATCATTGTTTATCAACGCTTTAGAGCTCAACACCCTTATTGACTCCACTCAACATCTTGTAGGGAGATGGGTTATTATTCTTCAAAATGCTCGGGGCACATATTTGTTCACAGACCCATGCGGTTTCCGCCAAGTTTTTTATTGCTCGGATGATAAACAAATCTGGTGCGCCTCGCAGCCAGAACTGATTAAGGTCAGCAAGCAACTACGTTTGAACAGGAATAACGAACTGATGCATTTCTTGCTGCATCCAGTACATATTCAAGAAGAGTCAGGTTGGGTAGGGCCAGCGACATTATATGAAAATTGTTTTCATCTGCTGCCAAATCATTATTTGGATACTGAGCGTGTTGAACAAAATCGCTTCTATCCTCGTGAACCCATATTTTATAAAAAAGTTGCTGAGATAGTAGAATCAGCTTGCACAATCCTCCAAGGCACTATGACTGCTCTCACTGCACGATATAATGTTGCCCTGGCATTGACAGCAGGGTGGGACAGTCGGGTTTTACTTGCAGCATCAAAACACGTAAGTGAAAGCATACAGTATTTTGTATATAGCGGGATAATTCGTGGGAGCAATAGTATTGCCACGGGGAACCATCCAGACATATGGGTGCCTGAAAGTATTGCCAAGAAACTTGGCATTCGGTTCGTGGTCAAGCGTCCTGCAGATCAATTGCCTGGATGGTTTGTTTCAATGCTTTCCAACAATGTCACATGTGCACGAATTCTGCCAAAAACCCACATAATATATAATGAGTTGGTGGAGGGTAAAAATAGAATTAATATCAATGGTAATGGGAGCGAGATTTGTAGAAACGGATTCGATGAATACTGCAACCTTGATGCAGGAAGTCTTTCAGCCGAAGACTTAGCTGCCTTGATGTTTTTTAAAGGCGGTGACATGCCTTTGTTTGCTATTAAGGAAATTGATAATTGGAGGTATGGATTTGACACTAGGGTTGTTAAAAGCTTTAATATCTTAGATCTTCTTTATTGGGAACAGCGAATGGGACACTGGGGGGCTCAATATCCTGCCGAGCAAGACATTGCTGTTGAGGAAATAAGCCCTTTCAATTGTCGTTTGCTAATTGAGACCTTACTGGCTTCACCCAGGCATTTCCGCAAAGCACCTGATTTTGTGTTATATCAGGAAATAATTAGAAATATGTGGGATGAGTCATTAGCATTCCCTATCAATCCTCAACCAAAGAGAATTGTTCTGAAGCAGAAACTTCGCTCATGTATTCCTTCATCTATAGTCAGTTTATTAAAGGGGTTGTCAAAGCCAAAGAAGTTAGAATCGTGTTAGATGGAGTCCGAACAGGGGATAGGCAGGTCATTCAAAGGCTAGAGGCAACACTTTGTGTTAATTTAGAGACACAGGATTTGAAAATAACCTATAGCTTCTTTGTATTGTCTTAGTCAAAGTGCCGAGGATTATATTAGGTATTGAAATTGTTAACGAATTATCAACTGTGTTTAATTTAACCTTAACTGGTAGAGCATTGTGGCTGAATTAGCTCTTATTCTCTGTATCATTTTTGTACTTTGGCTTTTAAGGGCGGAGCACAAACGAAATCCTTCGGTATCCTGGGCCCTATGGATTCCTTCCATCTGGATGATGAAGATTGGCACCATGGATCTGGCCCATTGGATTGGTAGGGGTGATGCAGAGAAAGGAACTGGCAGCCCGTATGAAAGATATTTGCTTATCTTTCTCCTTTGCCTTGGTTTGATGATACTTTACAAAAGGCGTTTTGATTGGTACAAAGTAGTTAAAGAAAGTACTTGGTTAATAGTGTTGATTTGTTACATGTTTGTAAGCATTTTCTGGTCGGATACGCCATACGTTTCATTTAAACGTTGGACCAGGGAACTGATTGCAGTCATCATGGCACTTCTCATTCTTACAGAGGCAGATCCACGTAAAGCGATGCAGAGTGTTCTCAAAAGATTTATATATATTGTTATTCCCTTGTCCCTTCTTTTGATAGTTTTCTTCCCAGAGATTGGTGTCCGGGAATATTCTGGTGGCGACCTAGCGGCTTGGAGGGGTATTACCGGAGGCAAAAATCAACTTGGGAAACTTTGTTTAATTTCTGCATTTTTTCTATTCTGGACACTCGTTAAGAGCTGGCCAGGAAAGGATGACACTATTGTCCAGAAGCAGATTTGGATCGACGCCATCATTCTTGGCATAACACTTGTTCTCATGAAAGGGCCGGGAATAGGAAAGATGCTTTCTATTACGTCACTAATAACCTTGATTTTAGGGTTGGCGACTTTTTTTGGGCTTCTGTTGATGCGGAGATTCAAAAGGGTTATAGGAGTGAAGACGTTGAAAATCTTTATAGCGTCTTGCATTGTCTTAGGAACTGCTTCGGTTTTTGTTGGTGGATTAGTAGTTGGTGAGTCCGTTACAACTGCTGTTGGCCGAGAAGAGACTCTGACTGGACGTAGAGAAATCTGGGCTATGTTTGTGCCCGAAGTTCTAAAAGAGCCTTTCATAGGACATGGCGTTGGTGGGTTTTGGACGGATAAGGTAGTTAAGGAGAATCGTCTTAACCAAGCCCATAACGGGTATCTCGATATTTTACTGGATTATGGATTTGTAGGGTTAGTGTTTTTTTCATTGTTTCTATTGTCTTCTTGCCAGAAGGCCCATAGAGATCTATCATATGATTACAATTCGGGTAGTTTATTGATTTGCTTCCTAGTAATGAACGTGATCTACGCTGTGGCAGAAGCTTCTATTGATTCGTTAGCAACCGATCTGACAGCAGTCCTTCTTTTTTTATATGTAACTTCTGGAATAACCCAGAAATCTGGTGAAGCACGAGAAAACACGCACGATGCCCAATGATAGGCTGAGGGTTTATGACAAATTTTTTACGATTCTTATGAGAATTACTCAGACTTTCCATATGGATAAAAAATAGAATTCGGATGAAGGTTTATAACATACAATTAACTTATGAGGATTGTAGGTTTAATCCACCATTTTCAAATTGTGAAGAAGGGATAGAACTGAATATTTAATCAATGATTTCAAATGCTAATACTGACTGAATGTGGTGGCACCTAGTTTGCAAAAAAGTATTCAAACTTGTTTTGGCGCCCTGTTTCAATAAGTGACTGGCATCATTTGCTGAAATGGAGACCCACCATATAATAAGGATTTAAGCGTAGCAAATTAGGAGGTTTTTAATATGTCAAGAATTCGAAGCCGATCAAAAGATATAAAAATTTGTATACTTTTTTTCTTTGCAATTTATATTATTTGCTGCATGGCTGTTACGAAGGCATATACAGCGACTGTCACAGCAAAAAGCTGTTTCCTCAACGATGTTCAAAATGCTGTAAACTCAACAGCTAGGGGCGATACCGTAATAGTACCAAGGGGTGATTGCACCTGGTCTGGAACATTGAGCATAAAAAAGGCTATTACCCTACAGGGTGCAGGAAAAACAAATACGATTATACGAAGTAATCTGACCGTTCCTAGTGGGACCTTGTCAAGAAACGCAGCATATTATATGATTACATATACCCCAGATAGTATATCAAGTGATTCCCGTCTCATACTGAGAATCACCGGTTTTACGTTTGATATGAACTATAGATCAAGTGGGATAAGGATATACAATACAAACAATACGCCTCTATATAAACTTATAATAGACAATAATGCCTTCGTTGACTGTTGGGATGGAGGTTCAAGCACTTGGACGGCTGTGTCAGCGATATGTGTTTATGGCGCTGTTTATGGAGTTATCCATAGCAACACATTTTCCGGGTGGCCTCATATTGAAGTAATGGGTCGTGAAAGATATGCGTATGATAACTTCACGTATGAACATGGCACTGCAGACACAATTTATTTTGAGGATAATGTGCTTACAAGTGAAGGGCAAACAAAGCATACCGATGGTTCATGGTGGCTTGACAATGATGCAGGGGCGCACGTCGTATGGAGATACAATACGTTTATTACAAAAAGGACATTTGACGACCACTATATGACATATATACCTCATCATGGCAGCGTGAACAATTATGCAAGCAAAGGTGGGGAGTTTTACGGAAACCACATATACCATTCTGCGGGTACGGCGACAGGTGTTCAACTGTTTGGTATCCGTGCGGGAAAGAACCTTGTGTTTTACAACAAAGTCTACGCAGCAGGTGGCCGTGCAAACTATATCTATTATCCTACCGCAACTGCACCAACGAATTATACCTGTGATTCTGGTACACTACGAAACGGTTATAAAAATTGTGCCTCTGATGGTCAACCACAGCATGTGTGGAGAACATTTGTGTGGAATAATAGGATAGGGACTTCTGGGGCGGGTAGAATTATCTCTGGGATCGGAGACGCATCATTAAGAGCAAATATAGATTATTTCAATCAAAATACGAATTGCACTGCAAGTTCGTGTACATCCGGTGTTGGATGTGGTTCTTCTACTCCTACTGGAACCTGTACTGCAGGTGTTGGTTTCTGGAAGACTTCGCAGTCATGCTCAGAAGTACCAACTGAAAGTGTAGGGGCAAATCCAGTTACACCTTTATCTGGGATGCTCTATCGCTGTACATCAACAAACAATTGGACTCCATACTATACGCCATACAATTACCCCCACCCTCTACGCGTGGATAATGGAGATGTTGATGATAAGGCGATAAGTGCTCCTAAAGGTTTTAAGGTCGTCAACTAATGTAATAAAAAGCCCCAACTATCCTCCAAGATATATCATTGGGAAAAACAGAGAACTGTTGCAGTTCAAAAGCGAGATTCTTCTGCATGACTTGGAATTACAAATGCTAAACTATTTATTTGGGTGGGTTTTGCTTCAGGGATTTGAAAGTCTTGCATGAGGGCATTCAGGTTATAGTTTGAGAAGTGTGAAACACTGGATATTTAATAAATGGACCCTTGGCTTTCTGTCGTCCTTGATATTCGCGTATGTTATCACAAACATTTTTATGGATTCTCTTGACTCGCATGAATATGATCCGAAACTTGGCAAGGTTATATACACCTCCAACACATATTATCGGATACGACGCGAAGGTTGGGCAACCACGTATATTGGAAAGTACAATACAATCGGCACGAAGGACATCGATAAAAATAAATTGCCAAAGATTGCCATATGGGGTGATTCGGAAGTCACAGCATTCCCATTACCTGATGAGAAAAAAATGGGTCAACAAGTTTCCGAAATGTTTTCTCGCGCAGGTAGGCGCTGTATTGGGTTTGGAATTGCCCATAGTGACAACAATCTGGCTGATTACATTGTTGATTTGCGCAAGTATGAATCATTGATACCAAACATCATCGCCCACTATATCGTTCTCAGTAATTTAAATGACGACACTCTTCCTCTACAAAACCTAAATACTGATCGTAGTAAATTTATATACGATGGCAATTTTCGAATAATTGAATCGGACGGTAGAAGACGTCATCAGAAGATTTATTACCTGCTCAGCAAGTACAACTTGAGGGTGGTATCATATTTTTTCGGACAAGTTTCCCGATATCGAGTTCAGTTTCCATGGAGCCTTCATCAAGAGAGAGCTAAAAGTAACAAATCAGCAGAGTCACTTTACGACAAACTTGAAGCATGGGAATTTATACTTGATGAGCTTCGAAAAAAATCCAACAATCCAATTACTTTTTTGTATTGCCCGTACAGACCGGCAATTATAGGAGAAAATGTGTCTTTTGAAGATCCTCAAAGAGAAGACAAAATAATTTTTGCCGATTTTTGCCGGAAACACAATATTGGATTCATTGATCTCACCGATAGATTCAATGATTTTTTTCTGAAGACCAAGGAGTTTCCGAGGGGTTTTGCAAACTCGTTTCCTGGAAGAGGGCACATAAACATTAATGGTCATCGCATTGTAGCTGAAGCTATCTTCTTGAATGAACTGACACGAAATTAATTCACCAAGTAGATCCGCTGTGTCATTATCCCAATTCGAATTTATTCTTTTTCTCATTCTCGTTGTGATTACCTTAGTAGTCTTTAAGGATAATACAATCCGTAAATCGACGCTTCTGATAGCGAGTATCTGTTTTTATTGCTACTGGGATTATCGTTTTTGTCTATTACTTGCGATTCCGATATTTGTAGATTTTTATTGTGGGAGATTGATTCATAGTTCAAGCATGATGTCCCAACGACGACGGTACCTTCTTGTCAGCATCTGTATAAATATTGGCATTCTTATTGCGTTTAAGTACTTTAATTTTTTTATCGACTCGTTTAAACCATTATTGAAGGTTTTTGGATTAAATGTCTATTCATTAGATTTGATTTTACCTCTTGGAATCTCTTTTTATACGCTTAAAACTCTAACCTACACGATTGATTTGTACTATAAAAAAACGGAACATTGCGAGAGTCTTCTTGATTATGCAGTGTTTGTGACCTTTTTCCCAACGATTGTGGCAGGCCCCATCTTACGGGCATCCCATTTCTTGCCACAATTGACAGCCTTTTCAACCAGTGGCGAGAATTTGCGAGTAGGTATAAGGTTATTTGTCATTGGACTTTTCAAGAAGCTTTTTATTGCAGATAACTTGGCCTTTTATGTTGACAGCTTTTACGCTAGCCCTTTAGTGTTTGATTCAACAACTGCCTGGTTTGCAGTTATTTCATATACAATACAAATTTATTTTGATTTTAGTGGTTACTCGGACATGGCCATCGGCTCCTCACGAATCATGGGTTTGCATATCGAGGATAACTTCCACTATCCTTATTTGTCAACCAGCATAGGAGAGTTCTGGAGGCGATGGCACATATCGCTGTCGACCTGGATCAGGGATTATCTATACATACCCTTGGGGGGCAACAGAAAAAACATAAAGAGAACTTACATTAATTTGTTGATTTCAATGCTTCTCTGTGGCTTATGGCATGGGGCTGCTTGGACCTTTGTTTTTTGGGGAGGATATCACGGAGCGGCCTTATGCTTTCACCGAGCATTCAAGAGCTGGGCAAAACCTAACGGGCAAACCTTTGTTTCTTACGGTCCTTCCATTGCGCATTGGTTTATCACATTCTTTGTTGTAACCATTGGGTGGATATTCTTCAGGTCGCCAAATTTCAGTGGTGCCATACAGGTTATAGGACAGCTGTTTTTTTCCCAATCGGGGGTTCGATGGATATATCCGTTTGCACTGTTTATTATTGTATCAACCACAATATTTCACATTCTGAAGGCGCTAAATTTAACGAGGCCGTTAGAACTGCCTGAAAAAGCGTGGTATACCCCGGCAGTCTTATTTTGCTTAGCATGGTTAGTTTTTTTGTTTCATGCCTCAGAATTTAAACCATTCATATATGCAAAATTTTAAAGAATAATGGTGTGAGACTTTTTATATCATCTGTTTCAATTTGAAATATTAATGGAGATCGGTGATGGCACCTACAATCTTACTATCATCTTTGTGTCCTAGGTAATTACAAAAAAACATAAACTTTATGAAGCGAGTCAGAAATATTTTCATAAGTATAGTCTACGTAGCTTACTTACTATGCAGACAGCTTTTTTGCCATAATGAAAAAAACATGGTTTATTGCACAATTCTTTTCTATCATGCAATACCTGACGATAAAGTTATTAAATTCACAAAACAGATGAAAATACTTAAGCAGCTCACGAGCACCATACCTTTAGATTATGATGGCCCATATAAAAAGAAGGTGTGGTACTCAATTGTCACTTTCGATGATGCTTTCAAAAGCATTATAAGAAATGGACTTCCCGAAATGAGTAGGCTAGAAATTCCGTTCACTGTTTTTATTCCGGCAGGGCATCTTGGTACAAATCCAGGATGGCTTAAGAATACAGGGGATGAAAATGAATCCGAACCTATTTTATCTATTGATGAATTGCTTGGGCTTCCTTGGGAGTTGGCTACATTTGGATCTCATAGTATTAATCACCACAATTTGAAACAGGTAGATTACGAAAAGGCGTGCACTGAAATAATTGATTCTAAGAAAATTTTAGAATTACATTTGAATAGAGAAATACGATACTTTTCTTTTCCATACGGAGCCTATGATTCAACATTAATACCATGTTGTCTTGAAGCCGGGTATAAGCAAATCTTCACCATCATACCAGAAGCTCCGTTTGAACCTTTAAGAAACTATGTTAAAGGAAGGATTGAAGTAAATCTGTCCGATTGGACGATCGAATTTATACTAAAAATCCTGGGAGGATATGGGTGGAAATCTCATATCAGGTCGATGAGGGCGATGATGAAAAACTAGTTGATCAGGCGGATGCTACTGTGTAGTTTTCCCTTTTGGAATTGGACTGTTAACATATCTGATGTGATGTGGTGGCTATGTTCCTTCCAATGAGCATGACGAAGTGAAAAATGGTAAAAGAACTTGCTTAAAGCAAATAGAATTTTTGTATTACCTCAAAAGCGAGAACCACAAGTTATACCTAACACCCAAAGCAAGAAGTTAATAAGATATGTTTAAAGGAGCCGTGATATGAGCTATGTTGTTTGCGGTTATAAAACCAATAGCTTAGATATTCATGTTTTGTGCGGATATATGCTCGACGCTGTCCCTGTCGATAAAAGGGAAGCCAGTTTGCGATTAGGAGGGATTTGCTCTCAATTTGTCAGTTATGGTGCCGACAAGGTGATTCCGGATATTGTCTTAAAGCAGGAGAATGGAGATTCCTGGTTGGCACTGGTTGGTACACCTCTGATACAGTTCAAAAATAAAAAGAGTGAACAGACATTTCTGGATGACTTTTTGGCATCACCTCGTGAGTCATTGCGTGACAAAATTGATGGCAACTTTGCTCTTTTCTGTTATGATGCCGAAAGAGAGAAATTCATTGCCGCTACTGATTCCAACAATACGGTTCCGATTTTCTATACTGTGAAACAGAATGGAGTTTTTTTTTCAAGCCACGAGTTGGTATTGGCAAAATTTCTAAATGCTGAGGTTGATCCATATGGATTTGCCCAAGCAATACACTTGGGTGTGACCTGGGGAACACACACTCGTTTTGCAAATATATCAAAAATGCTACCTTGTCAAATCCTTATTATCAATGAAAGTAAGCAATTAAAAAAAGAATTGTACTGGAGACCCGAAGAAGAAACTATACTTACTTGTAATTTCAACGAAACAATCGATAATTGGTTGTTAACTTTAAATGACTCTATTCAGAAATTCTATGAGTGTACAGGTTATAAGCCTGTTGCATCTGATTTAACCGGAGGTGAGGATTCGCGCCTTATTGTGGCACTTTGTCATGCTTTAAAGATTCCATTTAAGACAGAAGTTGTAGGATCTAGTAATGATAGCGATGTAACTGTTGCGAAACGAGCTGCATTTGAGGCTGGAATCGACCTGATAGTGAGGGAGCAACAATACATAAGTAAAAAAGAGCTTCTCGCTAATGTTCGAACAATCATTTTGAATAGCGATGCCTACCAGGAGCTTGTTGGATCATGCACTGACTGGGCAACGAAGCGAATAAACCCTTTAGATGACTATCGTGTTGTAAAGTTTTGTGGCGTTGGGGGCGAGGAATTTCGTGGAACCTATTATCCCCGAGGAAAGGCAATTTTTCCAGGTCGGAGATCAAGTTTGGATTATAAGTTCTTCACCAGATTAAAATATCTTTTGGATTATTATCCAGGCCTTCTAATTTACCCAGCTAAGAAATTCCTTGATTCAATTTATCAAATGGTGCATGAAGACATGTTAGAGGTCAAAGGATTTCCTATCGGTACACAGGTTGATCATTTATTGCGGGTATTCCAGACTTGTTTTATGGGTATGAAATATAAGCTCCCACTATATCTTCCTTTTATGACAAGAGGTTTGATTCGGTCGTTGTATTATATTCTGCCTAATTATAAGCAGGGCGGAAGACTCACAAGAGCGTGCACGGAAATCCTTTTTCCAAAACTTGCTTTTGTCAAGACTCAAAAAGGAGTTCCTACTATTAGGATGACGCCAATGAGGTTACCTTTATTTGTACCCGAATATTTTTACTTTATGAAATCGATAGGTAGGGGGACCGTAAGTAGGTTTTTCAAGTGGGGACAACCCAGACCACTGTTAAGTATGGAGAAGAATTCATATATTTTTAACACGATTCTTAGTGAAGAACCTTATAGTAAGTGGTTTTCGTCATCAAAATCGATGCTAACTGGGCAATTCTATGACACTAATGAAATTAATTCCATTTTAGCACAAGCAAAAGTTGGAACGTGCAAGGATGTACCTATCCTTGGAAGGATTATCAACCTGGAATTAGCGTGCCGTTGGGTCTACCGGGAAGGATTGTGATGAGATGTAACGACAAAAAGGGAGAGTTTTGATGGCACAACTCGTCTCCATTCTTATACCCTGTTACAATGCTGAAAAATGGTTAAAATACACTATCGCTTCAGTTTTGGGCCAGACGTGGCCAAACAAGGAAATTATAATAGTTGATGATGGATCGACCGACTGTTCTTTGCAGATCGCAAAACAATATGAATCAAACATTGTTAAAGTAATTTCCCAAAAGAACAAGGGTGGTTCTGCTGCAAGAAATAAAGCATTTGAGTATGCCCAGGGTTCTTACATTCAGTGGCTTGATTCAGATGACATATTAGCCCCTGACAAGATTGAATACCAGATGAAAGAGGCTTACCATTTAAAAAATCCAAAAATATTATTAAGTTCCTCATGGGCTGAATTTTATTATCGCTGTCATAAAGCAAAATTTGTAAAGAGCAATCTCTGGAATAATTTGGACCCTGTCGAGTGGCTCACAACAAAATTTAACGAACATGTTTATATGACTAATAATACATGGCTTGTAAGTCGCGAATTGACAGAACTGGCAGGGCCATGGGATGAACGTCTGTCAATGGATCAGGACGGGGAATATTTTAGCAGGATTGTTGCTGCCTGCGAGAAAGTTGTTTTTGTTCCACAGGCTAAATGTTATTACAGAAGGGGTTCCCCCAAGAGTATTAGTGGAGGTCTTTCAAAAAAAGCTAAACAATCTGCCATACTTTCTAAAATTCTATGCATAACCTATCTGCGAGCAATAGAGGACAGCGAGAAGACCAGAAAAGCCTCTTTAGAGTTTCTGAAATATGATCTTGATTATCATTATTTAGAGCAAACTTCAATCAAACAACATGTCAACGCTCTTGCAAAAGAATTAGGTGGGGAACTCTCACCACCTGCGAAGAACTGGAGATTGTCCCTTGCAAGGGTATTCCTGGGTAGGAACCTGGCGGAGAAGACAAGAAGATTATGGTGGGTGTCGAATATTTTAGCTAAAGCAAACTGGGACAAACTATTGTACAGTCTTTCAAGCAAATAGGCAAATACTTGTTGAAAAAGTACATTGAATTAAAGAGAGGTGAATCATGAAAATTTTGGTCACAGGAAATATGGGTTATGTAGGACCAATTGTGGTGAAACAGCTAAGAAGTTCTTATCCCGAAGCTATCATTTTAGGGTTAGACATAGGATACTTTGCGCATTGTCTTACAACGGAAGCTATCCTTCCGGAGTGTCGGGTAGACATACAGTATTTTAACGATGTGAGGCAGACTTCCCACGAAATATTAGAAGGTGTTGATGCTATTGTGCATCTGGCAGCAATATCAAACGATCCCATGGGAAATAGGTTCGAAGAGGTTACATTAGACGTCAATCATCGGGGTAGTGTGGAACTTGCAAAGAAAGCGAAAGACGTGGGAGTCCATGCATTTGTCTATGCATCAAGTTGTAGTATGTATGGGGCGGCTGAAGACTCTGCAAGAACAGAGGAATCGATGCTTAGCCCTCTCACTGCCTATGCCAAGTCAAAGGCTTACACAGAGCGAGACATTAAGCCATTAGCCAGTAAAGAATTTAAAGTCACAAGTCTAAGATTCTCCACTGCCTGCGGAATGACTGACAGGCTTAGATTGGATCTGGTTTTAAATGATTTTGTTGCAGGTGCAGTTGCTTCCAAAAACATAACAATCCTGAGCGATGGAACACCATGGAGGCCTCTCATTAACGTTAAAGATATGGCGCGAGCAATAGATTGGGCAATCAGCAGGGATATCAATGAAGGTGGAGAATTTCTTGCAGTTAATGTGGGAAGCGATGAGTGGAACTATCAAGTAAAAGATTTGGCAGGTGCCGTAGCAAAGGTAATTAACGGTGTAGACGTCTCCCTGAATAAGGATGCCCAGCCAGATAAGCGATCCTATCGAGTTAGCTTCGATCTTTTTAAGAAATTAGCCCCAAATCATCAACCCAAAACTGACTTGATAACCAGTATCAAAGAATTAAACGATGGTTTAGGAGCCATCAAATTTAATGACAAAGATTTCCGTAATTCCAAATTTATACGGTTGAAAGTCCTGTCTGACCTTATGAATAACGGTTTTCTGACAGAGAAACTTACATGGACTAAATATGCACAGTCAGCAAGGAGGTCATAAAGATGAAAAATGACGCATATGCATGTCGATTCTGCGGCAGTGAATTACATCAGGTTTTTGTTGATTTAGGGATGTCGCCACTTGCAAATTCATATCTGACGATGGCGGATCTTCAGAAAATGGAGCCTCATTACCCGTTATGTATTTACATCTGTGATAGATGTTATCTTGCACAATTGCCTGTTTTTGAAACACCTGAAGGTATATTTACTGATTACGCTTATTTTTCCTCATATTCAGATTCGTGGCTGAGACATGCAAAAGCATACACTGATTTGATGATTGAACGCTTTGGCTATAACCAGAGCAACTTCGTAATAGAGCTTGCCAGTAATGACGGGTATCTTCTTCAATATTTTAAAGAGAAATCCATACCTGTCCTTGGTATTGAGCCAGCAAAAAATGTCGCATTGGCTGCGAATGAAGCAGGAATCCCAACTTTGGTCAAGTTTTTTGGAACCGACACAGCCAGGGAGCTTGCATCAGAGAACAAATATGCGGATCTTATCGTAGGAAACAATGTTCTGGCACACGTCCCGGGTCTAAACGATTTTGTAAATGGAATGAAAATCGTTCTAAGGAAACAAGGCGTTATAACGATGGAGTTTCCTCATCTGATGAGGTTGGTAGCAGAAAATCAGTTTGACACTATGTATCATGAGCATTTTTCGTACTTTTCCTTTACCACAGTTGAAAAGGTTTTTGCCAGCCATGACCTCACGCTTTTTGATGTGGAGGAATTGCCCACGCACGGAGGATCTCTGAGGATATATGCCAGACATAGCGATGATGAAACAAAGCCGGTCGGTAAGAGGGTTGCGGAATTGAAAAGTCGGGAAGACACGGCTGGAATGACAAAGATGGAATATTATCTGAGTTTCGGAGAAAAAGTAAAAGAAACTAAGCGGAAAATTCTGGAATTTTTAATAAAAGCAAAGGCAGAGGGAAAGTCTATTGTGGGGTACGGTGCACCTGCAAAAGGGAACACGCTTCTCAATTACTGCGGAGTGAGAACTGACTTTATAGATTATACATTGGATAGGAGCCCTCACAAACAGGGGCAATATTTACCGGGAACCCACATTCCTATTTATCATCCAGATAAGGTCAGGGAAGACAAACCGGATTATTTGGTAATCCTTCCCTGGAATCTCAAGGAAGAGATTATGGAACAGATGTCATATATTCGCGAATGGGGTGGGAAGTTTGTTACGCTGATCCCTGAGCCGGCAGTGTTTTAAACAGTGAGCGGTAAGCAGTGAGCAGAGAGCAGGAAACAGAGGACAGAGGGCAAGGAGCAGTGAGCCGTCAGCAGAGTAGAGTGAGAAACCACATAGAAATTTAGTTACCTGGCAGAAGGCCATGGATTTGGTCACCGAAATTTATCAAGTGACAGACAGGTTTCCTAAAGAAGAAATCCTCGGTTTGACCTCTCGAATTAGGCGGGCTGCTGTTTCAGTTCCCTCGAATATCGCTGAGGGTGTGGCTGACAGAACTACACAACAATTCTCTAACTTCCTTTTTAACGCGATTGGATCGTTGAATGAAATTGATACCCAACTGGAATTAGCATAGCGCCTTACCTATCTTGCCAAGAGTAGCTATGACAATTTGCACAGGATGCTTGATGAATGCCTTGTGCTTACTTATGGACTTAGAAAATCTCTCAAAACAAGAAGTTAATGACTGCTCACCGCTCACGGCTTACTCCCATGATCTTTAAAGAAAACAAACTCAAAGGTGCGTTCATCATTGAGCTAGAACCTATTGAAGATAATCGAGGGTTTTTTTCACGTTCATTTTGCAAGAAAGAGTTTGCTTTACATGGGATCAGTATGGATATTGCCCAATGTAATATCTCTTACAACAAGAAGAGAGGAACCTTACGAGGAATGCACTATCAAACTGCTCCATATGAAGAAGCAAAGCTTATTAGATGTATTAGAGGTTCAATATATGATGTTATTATAGACTTGCGGAGAGATTCCCCTACATACTGTCAGTGGGTGGCAGTGGAATTGTCAGAAGTCCGCCATAGGATGCTTTACGTCCCTAAGGGTTTTGCACAGGGATTTCTTACCCTGGAGGACCATACTGAGGTTTTTTATCATATGTCAGAATTTTATGCTCCAGGATATGGCCGCGGGGTCAGGTGGAATGATCCGACCTTCGGGATTCATTGGCCGGAGGAAATAACCATAATGTCGGATCAGGATAAAAGCTTTTCTGATTTTATTCCTTGAGGTCAGGTCGTTATGAATATAAGTCATCTTAGAAAGAACCTGAATTTGGAAGAAGTAGGGCAGGGAATGTATCAACTTATACAGAGGCTATACCCCATCTGTAGGAGTATTACAGGTAATGGTGTAAGAGAGACTTTAGATATCATCAAGGAATACATCCCACTGGAAGTTCATGAAGTACCAACAGGGACTAAAGTTTTTGACTGGTCCGTGCCAAAAGAGTGGAATATACGTGATGCGTATGTAAAGGACTCAAATGGTGCACGAATCATTGATTTCAAGAAATCAAATTTACACGTGGTGAACTACAGCACGCCGGTAAAAAAAACTATGTCAATAGAAGATTTAAAAGCACACATCCATACCTTACCAGAATATCCAGATTGGATTCCTTATCGCACGACCTACTATAAAGAGGATTGGGGCTTTTGTTTGAGTTACAATCAATTTTTGGCATTAAAAGATAAAGAATATGAGGTTTGCATTGACTCGACCTTAGAAGATGGCCATCTCACATATGGGGAATGCTTTCTGCATGGCGAAAAAGAAGACGAATTTCTCATCTCCTGCCATATCTGCCACCCATCGTTGTGTAATGACAATTTATCGGGTATAGCGCTTGCCACTTACCTGGGAAAATACTTACATAAGCTTTCGCTTGGATATTCTTACCGCTTTCTGTTTATACCGGGGACCATAGGTTCTATTACATGGCTTGCGTTAAATGAAAAAAGAGCTTTAAGAATTAAACATGGCTTGGTAGTGGCGTGTGTAGGAGATTCGGGTAAAACAACTTACAAAAAGTGCAGACAGGGAAACGCGGAGATTGATGATGCGGTTATTCGCGTTTTGAAAGAATCGGGCGTTGACCACGAAATAATAGATTTCTTTCCTTATGGTTATGATGAGAGGCAATATTGCTCGCCAGGATTCAACCTCCCCGTTGGTAGCCTCATGCGAACGCCCAACGGACGCTATTCGGAATATCACACATCGGCAGACAACCTTGACTTTGTCAGACCAGAATTCATCACAGATTCATTTTCTAAATACCTGGCTGTCTTGGATATCATAGAAAACAACAAGAAATATATAAATCAAAACCCAAAATGCGAACCCCAACTGGGCAAGCGGGGGCTATATGAACAATCGGGAGGACAGTCGGGTAATGTTGTCAGTCAGCTTGCTCTATTGTGGGTTCTCAATTTATCTGATGGCGAATACAGTTTGCTGGATGTATCGAATAGATCAGGTGAAAAATTTGACAGCATAAAACTTGCGGCAGACAGATTGTTGGAGTGTGGTTTACTGAAAGAAGCTGAAAAAGAATTCCCCGCTTAGATTCGTCCGAAGATGGACTGCTTTCTTAGTCTTGTAAAGTCAAGGAAGACAATTTTATACATAGGAGGAAAATAAATGAAAGCTGTGATACTTTGCGGTGGTTTCGGGACGCGATTCTCAGAAGAAACAGCTTTACGTCCGAAGCCAATGATAGAAATCGGGGGACGGCCAATTCTCTGGCATATTATGAACACCTATGCATCCTATGGTATAAACGAGTTTTATCTTGCTGTTGGGTATAAATCGGAGGTTATTAAAGAATACTTTCTAAATTTTTATGCCATCAATAACGACATCACAGTAGACCTTTCAAATGGCAAAACCACCGTACATGACGGCAATCAGCCTAACTGGAAGGTTCATATAATAGATACCGGGCTTTATACCCAAACTGGCGGTCGTTTAAAGCGCTTAAGAAAATGGCTCGAACAAGAGGAGTTGCTCATGTTTACCTATGGGGATGGTGTAGCAGACATTAATTTACATAGTCTTTTGGCATTTCATAGATCACACGGAAAATTAGCCACAATGACCACAGTGAGAACGCCAGCGAGATTTGGAAGGATAGGGTTCCATGGCGATCAGGTTGGAGAGTTTTATGAGAAGCCCGAATCTGGTGAAGGATGGATAAATGGTGGATACTTTGTTCTAAGTCCCAAGGTAATTGATTATATTGATAATGATGAAAGTATCTGGGAGCGTGAACCCATGGAGAAGCTGGTGCAAGATGGTCAACTTATGGGTTATCGACATTATGGTTTCTGGTCGTGCATGGATACCTTACGAGAGAAAAATTACTTAGAGGAATTGTGGAATACAGGTAAGGCTGAATGGAAAATATGGTAATTAAACCCATAATCGATTTGATATCAAAAATCTGAAAAAAGTGAGGATGTGTTTTCGTGCCAGAGTTGGCATAAACGCGGGGCATATGAAAGTATTAACTCTGATTAAAGAAAATAGAGGTTCCTGGACTAGCATAATGGGTTATGCGCTTGCCCTCCGGGAGCAAGGTATTGACTCGAGGGTTTTGCTTTTTAATGGTTATCATGAATCGCCATACATTACAGAGGTAACATTAAAATCTAATAAATTAGTAAGAAAGGCCTTTTATGAACTTGGTCGTTTTGCCGATTTGTTTGGGTTGAGTCATTTTCCAAATATAGCTCATATCAAACTTATAAAATTGCTGAAGGAAATGGAATTCGATATACTGCATATCGCAAGTGCTCGAATGGTATCCTCATACTTGACATTTCCATGGCTAACGAGTATAAAGCCAACAATTTTCAGCGTGACGAGTATGTGGGCGTTTACTGGCCACTGCCATTTTTCATTTGATTGTGATCGTTGGAAAACTGGTTGCGGAGAATGCCCACACTTGAATATCTCCCCGTCGGTTAAAAGAGATGCAACGCACGTGGAGTGGAAGATGAAGAACTGGGCCTACAGCCGCTCCAAATTTTTTGTTGTCACAGATAGTACCTGGCTTACTGAACAGGTAAGAGAAAGTATGCTAAAAAGCTTTCCTTTGTATCCGCTTTTTGAGGCGGTAGATACAAAGATTTACCGACCTCTTGACAAAAAAAGGTGCCGCATGGAGCTTGGTATTCCCTTGGACAAGAAGGTATTAATGTTTGCTTCAGTGCAATTAAATGAGTTCAGAAAGGGTGGCGACCTTTTGATCAAGGCTCTTAAAAGTATGCCACAATCAATGAAAAGAGAAATTTTGCTTTTATGTATGGGCCAAGGGACCGTAAATATTACTGAAACTCTCGGTATAGAGGTCTTGAACCTCGGATACATAGGCGACCATCAACGTAAAGCCATTTGCTATTCTGCTGCTGATCTTTTTCTATTTCCTACGCGGGCTGATACCTTTGGGATAGTTTCAATCGAAAGCCAGGCCTGTGGTACGCCGGTTGTATCTTTTAATGTTGGTGGAGTCCCCGATCATGTCCGCCCGGGTATTACAGGTTATCTGGCTGAACCTGAAAGCGCAGAGGATTTCCGCAACGGCATTATCGAATTAATAGAGAACCGGTCGATGCTCGATGCTATGAGTCAACAATGCCGCGACTCGGTCGTGAAAAAATTTAGTCTGGAGTTATACGCGCAGCGGTTCAGTTATTTATGTCGATCATTAGAGACGAATGCAGCCTAAACCAAAATAGCTTGCGCAATTCTAATTATGGGGTTGATCCTGGTAGTTACGGAGAAAACCTTGAAAGGAGATAAAATTGACACAACTGCAAAGACCAAAATATGTTTATATGGGAGGAGGGCTTAGGTTATGGGAGGAAGCGGTTCTTCATGTTGGATGTGAGGCTGTTACCAGGGGTCTTAACGTGTTTGAGGGGGTTAAGGGTTACTGGCAACCTGATGGCCGTTTCGGGATTGTAAGGTTGCGACAGCATTATGAGAGGCTTTGTCGGTCTGCGCGCCTGCTCCATATACCCTTTGAACACAGTTATGAAGAATTTGCACAGGCTGTTTTTATGTTGATCGGAAAGTTATGCGATCCGAATCGGGATATGTGGGCTCGTACAACCCTTTATGTGACAGATGGGCATTGGGGTGAGAACACAGTTGCTGACCTGGTTGTGACTGCGTATCATCAGGATAAGGTGGTTCCAGAATCCATTAATCTTGGAGTCAGCACTTGGCGAAGGAGCAACGATGATTCGTTACCCGCAAGAATTAAGACAAGCACAAACTATCAAGTAGGTCGCCTTGCGAGGATTGAGGGTCGAGCCAGGGGATGCCAGGATATGATTCTCCTCAATCAATGGGGTCATGTCGCCGAGGCCACCGGTTCGTGTGTTCTTATGGTGAGGGATGGAGTTATTTATACCCCTCCGGCCACAGAAGGTGCACTGGAAAGTATCACATTGGATATCGTCGAAGAGCTTGCATGTTCGATGAAAGTTGATTTTGTACGCCGTCCTATTGATCGCACCGAACTTCTTGTTGCGGACGAGATTGCGATTTGTGGTACCCTTGCAGAAATCATGTTAGTTAAAGAAATTGAAGGCCTTCAGTTAAAAGGGCCTGTGATACTAAATGCACTTCAAACCCGTTACCTTCATGCTGTCAGGGGGATTGACCCCCATCCTTCCGTGGATTTGACATTTTTGCCAACATAATATACTTCGAATATTTTTAATTATGATCTTGATAGAATATTTTTTACTCAAAAGAACTGATAATGAAAAGTAAACCTCTGAAACAAATAATAGGTCTTATACCCGCTGCCGGCCACGCATCCAGGCTATCTGGACTGCCATGCAGCAAGGAGCTTTACCCTATTGGGTACGATGAAAGTGGTTTTCGTCCAAGGGTAATCAGTAATCACCTCCTGGAGGGACTGCGTATTGCTAATATCCAACGGGCCTACATAATTTTGCGCAAAGGTAAGTGGGATATTCCTGCTTATTATGGTGATGGCAAGATCCTGGATATTCATCTCGGTTATTTGTTGATGGATTTACCGTACGGGGTTCCATATACATTAGACCAGGCCTATCCTTTTTTAGGTGAAGCAACAGTTGCACTTGGGTTTCCCGATATCATTTTTAAACCAAAAGATGCCTTTTCCAAACTTCTTTCAAAACATAGTGAGTCTAGTGCTGATATTGTGTTAGGACTTTTCCACACCCCCAACCCTCATAAGGCTGACATGGTTAAATTTGATAAAAACGGGCGCGTGTATTCAATTCAAATTAAGCCATCTGAGACAGATCTTGAATATTCCTGGGGAATAGCCGTCTGGTCTCATGTATTTACGGAATTTATGCACAAATATGTAGTATCTAACCGTAAAATAATTGAAGATATTGCCAGTAAAGGGATTCATAAAGAATTATTCGTTGGCGATGTGATACAGGCTGCTATAGATAATGGCATGGAGGTTGATACAGTTATTTTTGAAGATGGGAATTATATCGATATTGGTACACCTGAAGACCTGATGAAAGTTATACAGACTAATATAACATCCAAGATGATGGTAGGAGAATAATGAGTGTAATCAAATTTAAGAACAATACTAACACCTTGAATAAAAGGAGCGGATTTATCACGATTGTAAAACCTCAATCAGGATGGCAATTTATAGATTTCAGGGAATTAAAGGAGTATCGCGACTTGTTTTTTTCCTTTGTGTGGAGGGATGTAAAGGTCATGTATGCCCAGACCGTACTCGGACTTTCCTGGGCAATATTACAGCCAGCCATCCAAATCATGATTTTCACTATTATATTCGGAAAGGTTGCCAGAGTGAGTACGGATGGCGTGCCGTACGTTCTATTTTCGAGTGTTGCGATTATTCCATGGAGCTATATAGCGCAAACTATGACGCAGTCAAGCCAGAGTCTTATATCCGGACAACATATGCTTGGGAAGATATATTTCCCTCGACTGGTCTTTCCAATTGCACCTGTTCTATCGAAATTCATCAATTTTGGTATATCTATGTTGATTATTTCTGGTATCATGGTTTATTATCGCGTATATCCATCGGTAAATCTCCTCTTCTTACCAATTTTTATTATAATGATGATGTTGATCCCTGCTGCTGCTGGACTGTGGTTGTCGTCTCTTGCTATCAGATTTCGTGACGTTCAGCATATAATGCCGTTTTTTATACAATTACTGATGTACACGGCGCCAATCATTTATTCTGCCTCAACAATTCCTGAACATTATCGTATACTATACTCTTTGAATCCGCTTGTGGGGGTCATCGAAGGGTTCAGGGCGTGTTTGCTTGGGACTCCTATTCTATGGCACTATGTTTGGCCTGGTGTCATTGTGGGAATCCTCCTGCTTGTTACGGGCGCACTTTATTTTAGAAGGATGGAAAGTATTATTGTAGATGTTATTTAGAAACACAAGAATACAGCTAAGGATGTAACATGAGAAATGAATCAAAAGCTATAAAAGTTGAAAATATAAGCAAGTGTTATCGAATCGGATTGAAAGAAAACATGCACGATACGCTTGCAAAAACAGTATTCAAAACAATAAAAAGTCCTCTTGACAATTACCGCAGATACCGATCGCTCTACAAGTTTGATGATTTGAATCCTGATAGTGACGATACGAGATCCGATATTATCTGGGCACTGAGAGGCATATCATTTCAAGTAAACGCAGGTGAAGTAGTGGGGATTATTGGCCTTAATGGTTCCGGAAAATCAACGCTTCTAAAAATTCTTTCAAAGATTACTGATCCAACCAGGGGGCGGGCTGAAATTGTTGGAAAATTGTCCAGTCTTTTAGAGGTGGGTACAGGATTTCATTCTGAACTCACGGGGAGAGAAAACATTTATCTCAACGGCGCTATACTTGGGATGAAAAAAAAGGAGATAGAACGAAAATTTGATGAGATTGTGGATTTTTCAGGGGTTGAGAAATTTATTGATACCCCTGTAAAGCGATATTCCAGTGGAATGAGGGTACGTCTGGCATTTGCTGTTGCCGCTCATCTGGAGCCGGATATCGTGCTTATAGACGAAGTCCTTGCCGTGGGTGACATACAGTTTCAAAAGAAGTGTCTCAATAAAATGCAGGATATTGGTCAACAAGGAAGAACGGTTCTTTTTGTATCTCACAATATGCAAGCTGTTACAAGGCTCTGTTCGAGAACCATTCTTCTCAACAATGGGAAGCTTATAGCGGATGGTCCATCACATAACGTTGTAAGCGCCTATATGGGCTCGGATAAATCGACAAGGGCAGTACGTGAGTGGAATTACCCTGCCGATGCGCCTGGGGATGAAGTGATAAAGCTATGGGCAGTAAGAATTCGTACGAAAGATGGTCTTGTTTCAGAGGCTATGGACATCCGTAAACCTGTTTATGTAGAGCTTGAATACGAGGTTCTTCAGCCGAATTATGTTTTTCTCGTTTATTACCATTTAATAAACAGTGATGGTTTAGAGCTCTTTGAGACTATTGAAAATGACGCTTCTTGGATGGATCGTCCTCGGCCGGTTGGTCGATATTTGAGTACCTGTTGTATTCCTGGTAACTTGTTGTCTGAAGGAATTTTATATGTAAGTCCTGCGATCAGGACGTTAAATCCGGAAATTCGCCGTTTGCGTGTGAATGATGCAGTGGCTTTCCATGTAATTGACAGCCTGGATGGTGACTCGGCGAGAGGCACCTATATGAGTAATCTGGGAGGAGTGGTCAGACCACTATTGAAATGGGAGACCCATTTCACCAAACAGATGAAAACGCAAAGTAATAAAATTACTTGAAATATAAATTTTTTACATATTGACATTCCAAAAAGTGCAGAAATATCAATACGTAAAAACAAATAACCTCTATTACTGTTTAAAGCAAAATGCGGTTGTTTTGGCCTGGGTTTTATTTTTTACAAAGAGTTCTTTAGATCCATTATTTTGGGCTCCTATGCCGTCAAAGGGCCATAATTTTCTGCGGTGGTCTAAGAATAACTATCACTTTCTCAAGGTTCGATTAGAAAAATTAATTGATTTGTTGCGTTATAAATATCGTCTGAAAAGGCCAGAATCATCAATTTTGCTCCCTGCCTATGGCCATGTCTGTAAGCCTGCCCATAAAGGATACAAGATATTTGATTTGAGGAGAAAAAGGGTAATAAAGATATTTGATGATGATGTAGACAGGCAAAGTGTAGTGGATGAAATAGAAAAATTACGCGAAATTTTAGAAATTAGCTTCGCCCCTTCAATCAGAAGATGGAATACCGAAGAATATTGGTATGAAGAAGACTATATAGATGGTTTTCCGGATGTCGATAGATCTTACAAGCCCTTACTTGACAGTTCTGGAATGAAAGAAATGTTTCACAAAAACATTGCCCCTCGTATCGAAGCCATAATGTTGTTTCAAAAACCGAAAAAAAAGAAACTGAGCATATACACAGATGAAATTACAAAAACTCTAAAAAAATTCAGTTCGTATCGAGAAAAGACTGAATCTGATGAAACGAATAAGATGAAAGAATTCATTTCCTCAATTACTGAGCAATTGAATACCATGATGGATTGTTCAGTATATCTTCTGTTTACACATGGGGATTTTTGCTCTGCAAATATTCTCAATACCAACGATAGCATAAAGGTAATTGATTGGGAGCACACAACATATAGGAGCGCATTATTCGATTTTTATAGTTATTTTTTTTACAGACCTTATAGAGGGAGAATATCTACCAACGATATGGCTCTTGAAATTAACAAATTATTACCGCTGTTTGTGGCTGGTTTACGCGAGAAGGCGGCAGATATATCAGATAGCATTATTTCTATGCCAAAAGTGTATCGCTGGCTTTATTATCTTGAGCGAATATCGATGCTCTTGGAGCGCGAAAAGACAGACACTAATTTAGATATCAGGAAGAGAATCCTGAGATTTATCGAAATGTATCAGGAATATGAAACGCTATGTCCTGATTCGTAAAGGAATTCGCCTGGAGAAATAAATATAGCGAGATTTGCCGGCGCGCCCTCCTAAATTTTAAATAACGACAATTCTTCAATGCTTGACAAACCCTTCTCGGTATGTATAATTGACATATATTATTTGTTGTGCTTTGGTAGGATAATAAGCGAGAGGGGTCATTCACAAGAGGTGTTTTATATTTTTAAGTCACAGTACCAACGTCATAAAAGAACTAGTTCAATTAGCCTTACCTTTTCATTCTGATAAACACTTTCATCCTGACAGATTACTGAAATTGGCAAATCCTGAACCTGAGTGCAATAAGAATCTTCAATCATATTAAGGAGGATTGAAGTATGTCACCGTGTGAGACAAATTGTATGTATAGAAAACAACCCTGCATGAACTGGCGTTTTATCTTGGGCCTCATTCTTGTCGCATGTGTTTTCTTATCAACTGCAAATCTTGCTTTTGGCCAGCAGGCAAAGCAGATAATCCTCATGATTGCCGATGGAAGAGGTCCTCAGCACGATGCAGCCACCAATGCATATACCGGCACAATCCCTTCCTATCAGTCTGATCCCCAATGGATACATCACTGGGTGTCCACGTACCCCTATGGGGGGAGTTATGATGCTTCAAGGGCGTGGACAATGTTTAGCTATGCAACAGGCGGAGCCACAGACAGTTCAGCAGCAGCGACTGCCATATATTCGGGTATCAAGACAAAACCTGGGAGAGTCAGTGTTTCACATAATGGTTTGGAACGGTTCTACACCATAGGGGAGATTGCAAAATCTTTTGGGAAAGGAACGGGTGTTGTCACTACGGTTCCCATATCTGATGCCACGCCCGGAGTTTTCTGCGCCCATAATGATAGCAGAAAGAACACCTATGCTATTGTAGATGAATGTCTTTTCGGGGATCCCAACACAACCGGCACAATTGCAGACGATCCAAAGTATGCCGGTGGCCACGGACCAACGGTGCCAACAATCGATGTCCTCATAGGTGACGGAGCCCATGATTTTGTCAATGATGCCATACGAAACAAGCTTGTTGACGAAAGCGGGCTTCCCGGGAAACATGTTTTTGTGAAGCGCGAAGCAGGAATAGACGGAGGAGATGCTCTTTGGGCTGCAGCCAATGACCCCACTACGGTGAAGCTGGTAGGATTATTTGATCATGTATACCGTAACGACCCTTCCTACAGCACAGAAAACCCAACCCTCGCAGAGAGCACACAAGCAGCCCTTGCTGTATTGCAGAAAAATCCCAACGGCTTTCTTCTGGTGGTTGAGGGGGGTGCTGTTGATTGGGCAGCCCATGACAACATCATGGACCTTATGATCGGCGAGATGATCGATTTCAATGAAGCGGTAGATGCTGTTATTGACTGGGTTAACACCAACGACAGCACATGGGCTAATACTCTGGTTATCATCACCTCAGATCATGAGACCGGGTACCTAACTCCCAGACCAGGTGTATTTCAGGACCAGCCCCTCGGAGAAGTAAATGATACAACACTTGCTCTTGAGAAGACTTATAATGGCACTCCACGTCGAGCAAGCTGGGTCGATACCAACGGTAACAAAGTCATTGATTCTAGTGAGATTGTCTACTGGGCATGGAATTCAAGTGGACACAGCAATACATTGGTACCCCTCTGTGCACGTGGTATCGGCGCTGAACTCTTTGACACCTATGCTACCTCCTATGATCCTGTTCGTGGTTTCTACCTGGATAACACAAACATATTTTCTGTTATGGCTAATGCGGTTGAGAACCAATCTCCCATTGCCGTGGATGATTTCTCCACAACTACCCAGGATACTCCCGTTGAGATCAATGTAATTGCCAATGACATCGACCCCGATGGGACGATTGATCCTACAACTGTAACCATAACCAGTGCAGCTGGATATGGTACAGCCATTGCCGATAATAATGGTATTGTGACTTACACGCCCAACACAGGGTTTAACGGAACAGACACCTTCAAATATACGGTGAAGGATAACAGGAGAGCAACATCAAATGAGGCTACGGTAACGGTAAAAGTCCTTTTTGCAGAAATCGATATTCACGAGGGCACCATAGGGACTGAAATAAGGATTGTTGGGTCCGCTTTTGGTGATAAAAAAGGAAGGGTTTTTGTGGGTAATCTCGCCACAAAAATATTAAAAAAACAGTGGGGTTCCGAAGCCATAACCTGCAAACTGACCAAGATTCCTCGCGCATTAGCATATCCAGCCACATTTGATGTTAAGATAAGGCTTTGGCCCAACTGGAAGACCAAAAATGATATTATTTTAACCAATACATTTATCGTAAGAAACCCTGAGATAAATTACCTATCAAGTAACTCTGGGAAACCAGGAAGTAAGATATCAATATTTGGTAAGTTTTTTGGTAGCAAAAAACCTAAGGTCTATCTTGAATATGAAAGCACAAAAGGTAGAGATAAAAAAAGGTATTGCCGTGTAAGTTCGTGGTCCATGAATCCAAACACGAATGAGGGCACGATAGAATTCGTTGTCCCCAAAGTACCTAAGGGGTATAATGCAGGCTTGTTCTTCCAATTAAAAATTAAAAATCGAGTAGGAATAACAGAAGAGCCCGTTTTATTTACAATCAATTAAATAAAGGGAGATCAATAAAATATGAACCAACCTTCTGTAACAATAGCTATTCCAACATACAATCGGGGGGGATCATATTTAAAAGATGCCCTTAAAAGTGCTACAAGCCAAACTTATCAAAACCTGGAAATTATCGTATCCAATAATTGTTCCGAAGACGATACTGAGGAAATTGTGAAGAGTTTTAATGATCCTCGCATACGATATTTTAGACAGAATACAAATATAGGAATGACTAATAACCTTAAGTTTTGCTTAGAACAGACAAAAGGAGATTATTTCTTGCTGCTTGCTGATGATGATATGATTGATAGTGACTTTGCAGATACTTGTATGCGGGAGGCTAGCTATAGCGCTGATATTGGGGTAATTCTAACAGGGGTTCGGGTCATCAATGAATACGGAACAATTTTGTATGAAAGTACGAACAAGGTAAAAGGCTTTTCAACAATTGATTTTTTCTTAGCATGGTTTGATCACAAAGTACCATTCTATGATTGTGGTACCCTATACAATACAAAAAGATTGAAAGAGATTGGAGGATTTTACTCCAAGAAAGGGCTGTATGATGATAATGTTGCCCTTGTTAAATTAGCTGCAGCATTTGGTAGAGTAGATGTCCCGGATGTCAAAGCAGCTTTTCGCAGACATAAAGATAATTATGGAACAACTTCAGCGAAGATAGCTGATTGGTGCGAAGATAGCCTTTACCTCTTAAACGTTATGTGCGATTTGGTGCCCGAGTATCAAAATGAGTTAAGGCGTAGAGGAATGTTATACTTCACAAAAGAGAATTATGGAAGATCTCTCCGAATCCAATCCTTTGCGCAGCGCCTAAAAGCCTACTTCATTGTTTATAAGAAGTTTAATTATTGTTATTCACCCATTCATCTTATACATCCGATACGGTTTCTTCGTCGAACAGTTCGAAGCTTTATAAATCAAACAAAAAAGTAAAAAAATAGATTATGGGTATCCACAAACCAATGATGAGTGCAGTTTAAGGTGAGCTGATCAAATGAAGATTTTGTACGTTTGTGATTACCTGATTACGTTTATATTGAATGAAATCATTGAATTAAAAAGAATGGGAAACGATGTCTATATTTTACCCAATCATTACGATGCCTGGGTTAAGAGCTATGTGATTCAGCCTATTTTGTCCGAAAATGGATTGTGTAACAAAATATTCATCAGAGATTATGCCTATAATAATAAAAGGCAAAAATTATTTTATTTAATTTCGACAATTGTGAGTGATTTTTTTCGACACCCTAAATTCACACTGAGGTGGCTTAGCAATATGCTCAAAACATACACGCACATGGGTGATGGAACTGAATGTTATCTTGATACGCGGCAGTTTTTCAATAAAACCTTTGATATCATACATTCGCCTTTCTCAACGCCATTAATTATGGACAAAGTTTACTATATTTCAAAATCAATGAACATTCCTTATACATTGTCTTTTAGGGCCCATGATATTTATTTGGACAGGTTGAAACATGAAACGCAAAAAAGATTTCATATTATTAATGAGGCTTCTCATTTAATTACTATCGCATTATTCAATAAGCACTCCCTAAAGAACCGGTTTAATATCGATAAAAATATTGATATTATTCATGGCTCAATAAATACTGAATTTTTCAAACGGAAGCATGAGTCGAGGCCCTCGAATTCAATTATTTCGATATGCAGGTTCGACGAGCAAAAAGGGCTCATTTATTTATTAAAGGCCTGCCATACATTACACCAGCGAAATGTGAAGTATAAATGTACTTTAATCGGCGAGGGAGAGGAGAAAGAGAAGTATATAAAAATTATAAACGATTTACAGATACCTGACATTAATTTTATGGGGTTTTTACAACAGGGCGAAATAAAAGAATTCTTAGATCGTTCGACGGTATCTGTATTACCGTGTGTGACAAGCTCAAATGGCAGTAAGGATATTTTGCCAAATTCTCTGAAGGAAGCCATGTCTATGGAAGTTCCCGTTGTCACTTCAAGAATAAACGGCATAGAAGAGCTTGTGGATGATGGAATTAATGGCATTCTTGTGCCCCCTGAAAATCCAGAGGCTATAGCAGATGCAATCGTTTTGTTGTTTTCTAATCCTGATCTTAGAAAAAAAATGGGAAAAGAAGCCAGAAAAAAAATACAAAAGGATTTTAATGTGAGGGTTGAAGCCAAAAAGCTTGAAGCTATTTTCAAAACAGCAGTGCTTTCAGCAGCCACATCTCTTTGATGATCAATTTGCTTCAGACATAAAACACAACTCTTACTTAAACAACAGTTACATAGGAAAGAATAAATCGAACGTCACATCAATGGAGGTTGAATAAATCTTTCAATCAAATACCATCTAATCCCAGAGTTTCCCAGACTTGCCCGGGTAGCATCCCTTAACCTGGAGGCCTTCACGGCACTGTCTAAGTTAAATGACACATTAGTGGGGTAAGCAGGGCTACCTGAATGACAGAAAGGCATGTGACAGGAATTTCTCGATAGGAGAGTGCCACACAGTCGAGAATGACTTCGGCAGTGGAATCAGGATTGATGGTGAACACGTCTGCGATATTTAGTGAGTTTTTTATACTGATTCGACGCAAATTACTGAGGAGATATCCATGAAAAATGAAACATCAATAAGCCCTGATGGTGTAAAGTATCGTTTACCCAGGGAAGAGGACTATCATGTTGAATTTCAGAGAATTCAGAAGCTAGTCAAGAAAGCCCAGAGAAATGGGCGGGAAATAGTTGTTGTCATGGGCGTAGGGTTTGTTGGCGCTGTAATGGCGGCCATTGTAGCGGATACTGTTGATGAAAATGGAAAACCAACAAAATTTGTCATTGGTATGCAGCGGCCAAGCGTGAGGAGTTTCTGGAAAATACCCATGCTCAACAAGGGTATTTCACCTGTAAAAGCAGAAGATCCTGAAGTTGAACCTATGATCAGGCGTTGCGTGATTGACAAAAAAACCCTTGTTGCCACATATGTTTATGATGTATTGCAGTTCGCAGATGTTGTCATAATCGACGTTCAGCTTGACTATCACAAAAATGAACTGGGGAATGTCCGGAACGGCCAGGTGGAGATGACTGCCCTTGAGGAGTCCTTCGAAGTAATTGCAAAACACATCAAGCCGGATGCGCTTGTCCTGATTGAAACTACTGTTGCTCCTGGTACGACTGAACAGGTGGCGTTTCCAGTTATGAAAAAAATATTCCGCCAGAGAGGAATTGAACATGATCCACTGCTGGCCCACAGCTACGAACGCGTAATGCCCGGTAGGGAGTATGTTGCATCAATTCGAGACTTCTGGAGGGTGTGCAGCGGGGTAAATGAACAGGCAAAGGAAAGAGTTGTCAAGTTTTTAAATGAGGTTATCAACACCAGAAAATTTC
>Ga0302244_1000346_pt1 | contig 37951 bp, 62 predicted proteins | sample AAG_UR_Phe_MG_FD_193513 | JGI IMG/M metagenome (GOLD analysis project Ga0302244, IMG submission 193513) | Enriched activated sludge microbial communities from anaerobic digester in WTTP, New Holstein, Wisconsin, United States - AAG_UR_Phe | ecosystem: Engineered > Bioreactor > Anaerobic >... | reverse complement strand
ACCGCCGACTGTCGGATTGAATTCCTTAGGTATCGAAGTTAATCCGCTTAAATCCAAAGAACCGCCGACTGTCGGATTGAATTCCTTAGGTATCGAAGTTAATCCTCTTAAATCCAAAGAACCGCCGACTGTCGGATTGAATTCCTTAGGTATCGAAGTTAATCCTCTTAAATCCAAATAACCGCCGAAAACAATTTTATCGTTTTCGATTTTCCAACCGCCAATGTAATTCTCTTTCAACCACTTTTGAATCTTGTTTAAGTTTTTCATTTTACATCTCCTTTTTTTATTTTGTTATCGACATTAATTCTGCAAAAAAAATTTTAAAACCGTTTTGTTCTTCCAACTTTTCAATTTTCACATCAAGAGTTTTAATTCTTTCATTCAACAATCTTATTCTCCCGACATAAAGAAAAAGATTATTTCTTTTTGAAAAATTATTTATTCTTTTGATTAAAATAAATCTTTGTTTTTTTAATTTTTCAATTTTCATTTTGACTCCTTTTATTTGATATATTTATTTTACTTTAATTTATTTGTTTTTGTCAAGAGTTATTTCTATTTAACAAAAATATATTTTTGTTTTCTAATCTTTTGAAACATAAAATCTGTTCCAACAATAAAAATATCATCTGGCAAACTATTTATAAGTATCTGAGATTTTTCAATGCCATATTTTATATATTTTTTTTCATTTAAAGAATTGAGAAAATTACCATTTCCACAACCAATATCCAATATTTTTGAATGTGTTGCCGAATCTAAATCTTTAGTTATTCTATTGATAATTTCTTTAGTTGTTGGATAAAATTCATAACCTTGTCCTTCATTTTTTACTTGTTGAATAAGTTTATTTGTTATGTCCATTATTTTTATCTCCTTTTATTTTATTCAACCATCTTTTTTGTTTTTCGGCGTTCCTTTTCTTTTGGCAATCTATCCCTTTACAAACTTCTTGCCAAGATGTTTTTTTTATTATTTCGCAATTACAATATCTACATCTTCCGACTTTTAATCCTTGACTTTTTGCCAATTCCTTAAGTTTCATTTATCGCCCCTTTTGAAAATTTGTAATTTGTAATTCGCAACATTTGCAAAACCGAATTTTGTTTTTACTCTTATCATTTCTTTTTCAATCCGATGTCCTTTCATTTTAAGTTCTTTAATTCTCGCTGCAAGTCTGAAAGTTCCAAACATTTTTAATGCTTCAAGTGATGTAATTCCTCCTCTATTAACTAATAAATATTTTAAAATCATTTCATTTTGTGACTTTTTCATTTATTCCCTCCATTTAAGGCAATTTGTAATTTTAAAGAATTTATTGCAAATCTTAATCCTGTTGCTTTGCCAAAATTCAGAGAAGCCGAGATGTAGTCTTTTAAATCTTCTTGTTTTTTATATTCAGCATCAGCTCTATCTGCAACTTCTTCTAATTCTTTTATTAAATTTTCCATTTTTTCCTCCTTTTAAATTTATCTTTACTTTTTAATTTCTTTAAGGGCAGGCTTAGGACACTAGCCCTGTTGACCTTATTTATTCATTTTTTTTCTCCTTTTTTTAATAATGCATTTCAATTTTTTCAAAATCTATCGCATATTGATTTTCGTCGTCAATATAGACAGCCGGATTATTGTTATTATATGCAATTTGTAATTCTTTTTGCGTTGACAAAGACGCTATGTTTAATGCCTCGTCTAAAGTCATACTGTGATTTGTACAAATCTCTGCAATTTCTGTTTTTGTTCCATCTTGATTTTCGTAAAATAATTTCATTTTCTTTCTCCTTTTGTTATTTTCTGCAAGTTTTCCATTCTCCGTTTATTCTGATTTCTAAATTTTCTCCGTTGAGTCTCGCTGTCATTTCGGGTACAAATTCGCTGTAAGGCTTGGAATTGCCGAAATATCTTTTACCAGACATAGAAGTTTGGCAAAATATTGAGTCAATTAATTCTCTTTTCAGTTCTTCTCTTGCTTGTTCTTTCATTCTTGCAAATTCAAATTTTTCTTTTGCTTTTTCAAAATTAAATTTATGGCAAATAATATGTTTGCCATTGAGTCCACCTCTTGGAGCATCATTCTTTATTTGATATTTTATTCCGCATATTTTCAATATATATTCAAATGAATATGTATCGTCATATGCCTTTTTCCAACCGCCCGAATATTCGCTTCCTGCTGTGTAGATTTTTCCACCTTTTGACAATTTTTCAAGTTTTTCAATTTCGTGTTTTTTTAAAATTTTCATTTTGTGTCTCCTTTTTTTATTTTGACAAATTATATAAATCATTTTCTATTGACGATAAAATAAATTTTAACGAGCAACCTTCAAAACTACGGGCGATAGCTTCTGCCTCAACAATGTCAAAAATTCCTTTATATTTTTTTAATATTGCCTTTACTATTTTTTCTTTTTCCATTTTTATGTCTCCTTTTTTTATTTTGTTTCTTTCTGTAATTATAATATACCACAACTGCGGTATAATGTCAAGCACTTTTTAATATTTCACAAATATTTCACAATTTGTATTATATTTTGTATATCGTCGGTTTCTCGTCGATGATTTTTATGTTTTTTGTATGGTATTTTTTAAAGATTTAATTTGTTATAATATAATTAATAAAAATAGTTTGTTCTTTCAAATATATAATATTCCGCAAAAGAGAACTGTTATATATTGAGTTTTGACAGTCGGTTGCTATTGCCGACTGTCTTTTTTTTATTTAAAAAAATAAACTGATGATTAACCCAAAATCTCCATCGTAGCATACGCCAATTGTCGTATTTTGAGCAAAAGGTATAAAATCGGATATTCGCCTATCGGCATAAATATAAGGTCTTATTTTTGAATTTAAGCCTATTCCTGCTCCGTATCTATCCCAAAACAATAAACGAAAAGACAAACCGCCCAAAAATTCAGAATTTGAAATGAAAGAAGCAGCAGGCTCGAAAGTAAACCCTTTGTTTTGGATTGATAAAGAAGATTGTCCGTCAATGTCTGTTGTGATAGTTGCCGAACTCTCAGGCGGAAGATACTTTACAACTGTTTTTATTTTTTCATTTTCTCTGATTTGATATACTATTTTGTCCTTATAGATTACTGTTTTCATTTTTAAATCTTCAGATAATTGGCTATTCTCTATCGTCAATTTGTCTATTTTTTTATTGTTTATATAATTGCAAAAACCAAGATAGCCAATTATTGAGATTAATATTATGAAAATTATTTTATTCATTTTTATACCTATTTTCCCAAATGGGAAAAATGGTTATTCATTCGTTTTTCTAAGTGATAAAGCCAATTCTTTTATTTCAGATGTTGAAGTTATGTACCACAGAAACAAGCTGACGAATAAGAACAATCCGACCGGCACGAAGACATACCAATTAGTAATATCTTTCGTAATTATAATAAATACCGAAAGAAAAGAAGCGAATAACAAGCTAAACAATGCCCCCGTTCTTCTACTCGAGAACTGCCCATTTTCTTCTTTGAAAATTTGTAAAAAATTCATTTTTTCTCCTTTTTACTTTTACACTTTAATTTATACACTTTTAACGTGTATTTGTAAAATTATTTTAATCTCTTTTGAATGTAATTTTTACATTTTTCTTGGCAATCTTTAAATTTGCACTCATATTCTGTTAAATCTGCATATCCGTACTTTATATTATCAACGGCATATTGTTTTTTACAGTATCTTTTATAACAGAAATAAAAACACATTTTGCCTCTTTTTTAAGCAAGTTTTATTTCAATAGTTATATTTTCTTTGTCTTTTAATTTTGACATCAAATTTTTAAATGTTTTCCTGCTATCAATAACAGATAGCCCCGATTTTGTTCCGCACAACAAACAACCGTCTATGTCTTTATCTGTATTTCCCGAATGTATTCTTATGCCGGAAAAAAACGGAACATTTAATAATTCAGGTGTAACAATTCCAAACCTATTTGATTTAGTCATTATAACTTTATATGTCCCGCAAGGTATGGCTGTTCTCCCATAAACTTTTTTATTTTCGGACAAATCATCGCCTCTGTATTTATCCTCTAAAATATCGCAAAAATAAAGCTGTTCAAGATAAAGATGTCCGATAGTACAAGTTTCTGTTAATTGAAATCTATTTAATAATAATTTCATTTTTTATTCTCCATAAACATTCCGCATTTTCCGTCTATTTTTTTCGGACTTAAATAAAAGTTTCCCCACGATTGATATTTTTTCTCTTTAGCAGTATATCGTTTGCATTGTTTTTTAACCTTGCATTTTTCGCCCGAGCATTTACATATATCTATCATTTTTATATTCCTTTTACAAGAAGCTTATCAAGTTTTGTGTCCATTCTTGTTACGAGTTCGTAAACCATATCAATTTTAGTTTCAGAAACGGCAATTTTTTTGGAATTTTCTTCGTTTTGACATTCTATTTTTGTAGTTTTATTTTCTTGGTATAATATTCGCTTGTTTAAATCTTGCATAGTAGCGTCGGCTCGATATACATACCAAAGCCCTAAAGCAAATAAACCAACAGCATAAATTGCAAAACGGATAGTTTCTAAATTCCAAAAATATTTTTTCATTTCCAAAGCTCCTTTTAATTCATTGCCTGAACTGACAAATCAGATAATGTTATAGTATTTCCCTCTGCTGCTACTCCGAATTGATAAGTTGCGTCTAATTGCAAAGCTACTGTTGTATCTATTGTTACAGGCGTTGATGTAAAGAAATTTCTTGTCGTCGCAGTTCCGAAACCGATAGCCGAATGTATTATTGTTGTACCTCCACATACTACAGTTCCAGTTGTTCCCGTACTTCTTACTGTCAAATTAATTTCTATATCAAATTTAGTTCCTATTAATTCTGTCGGCAAATTGCTTGTATTGGATACGATTGTAGTATCGCCTAATTTTATTTTTAAAGTTGTCGCAGTTCCATTCGCCCCAGATAAAGTTCCCCACCCTGTTATTCTTAATTTTTTGCCATATTTAAAATAATTTGCCGGGAAACTAACACTTCCTAAACCCGTTCCGACAATACTCGTTTCCGTTGTAGTATTTCCAACAGTCTTATCGGCTGTTTGTGTAAATTCGTTGAAAATATTTACTTCTGTCGCTAAAGCATTTCTACTAAAATTTCCCGAACTCATATCTGCGACAGCTTCCAAATAATTGACATCGAGAAGTTGCATATAAGAATATTTGTTTCTTATTCTCGGCAAAGTCAAAGTTTCATTATTTGTGTCAAGTCTGAAATAAGGAGCTTGTCCGTAATTCTGGAATATCGTCGCAAGTGCTGTATCCTGCGACGGCAAACAGATTTTACATTCAACGTCTAAACATTTGTAATACGAAATTGTTGTTTCTCCCCAAACATCTGTATAAGCCTTTTTAATTATAGCCGAATAAGCAAGTTCTCGTTCGCCGAATATTAAAGTTGTATCATCATAATATAAAGTATAAATAGCGTCCATTTCGGGAATAGTGAATGATTTATCGACGTCAAATACTCCCGAGAAATTCGTACTCGTTAGAATTGTAGTGGAATAAATTAATTTAAAACTTGTTCCCATTTTACAAAGACGGAAAGCGTAGCCATTGATATAAGGCAAATTCGTTTCTGTCCAAGTTTCTCCGTCTGTGGACGTATATTTCTTTTCTGCTGCCGCTAAACACAATGTTGTCCCATCAAGTATCATATCGAAATTTGAACTGTTGCCATAATTTACCGATGGCACATTTTCAGTAAACGTGCTAAAATCACTATCATCTGCGACAACACGAACGCATTTTGTATTGTCCGCCTTAATTATCGGCATTACAAACTTGCCATTTGCTAATTTTTCAATTGCAAAAACTTTTTTAACCGATGTTGAATCGTAAATTAAATCAAGAGATGTAATATCGACGCTGTCAGCAAATCTTATTAAAGCATTTGTCGTGCAAAGATAAATCATTCCGTCAATGTCTTTAAATTTTGTATAATCCGATAAACCAGTAATTGCGACATCGAGATTTATCGTTTTTACATAAACATTTGCTTTTGTGTAAACTTCAATCAACGTTCTATTTTCTTCAGCGACAAGTCCATTTCCGAGAATGAAATTGGCATTTTTGCCCATATAAAATAACATATCGTTTAGTGGGATTGTCGCATCAAAAGCAAAAACAGCCGAGTCTAAAGATGGAGAACTTGACTTCCAAACCTGATTGACAGTATTGTATTTTGTAAAGAAATACTCCCCGCCCTCGTTATAAACACAACGTCTTGCTACTCCGTCAGTTAATCCAACTTCTGCAACATCGCTTTGTTCAGTTTCCACTGTATCGTATTTTAGTTTCGCCATTGTATAAGTTAAAGGGATGTCAGCCTTTGCGAGAACGTTAGGCGTATCGTTTGATATGCAACTTAGCCCCTTTATTGCAACTTTTTGTGTAGTTGTAATTATTTCTGAAAATATATTTTTCGAATTTAATCCATCTGATAAAGCTTTTGAACTAGGATATTTAACCGGAGAAGTTTCGGAATATGAATCGGTTTTGTTCGCTACTTTTTCGTATAAGTTTAAATCCGTTGATTCAAGACTGTCTCCGTCCCAGATATAATATTCGCCGTCAAAAGTATAAATCGTATTAAATACAGGGTCGGCAGATGTTGCACCAGTCCAAGTATTAACAGTAATTGCCGTATAAATCTTTTTGTCCGTTGAATTATAATATTTACTACCGACTGCAAAAGGACTTGCTGGAGCAGTTGTAATCGAAAGCAAAGCAACTTGTTCCGAACTTCCTCCACCACTTCCGTTATCTAAAATAAGTATTTTATTTCCTGTGTTGATATCTATTCCTATTTTCACACTCATTTGATATCTCCTATTTATAAGTTAAAGTTGTTCTATCACTCCATTTTGCATTTTGTGCTAAAAGTCCGTTTGAATAAGTTATTGAAATTACATTTCCGTTTGAATCCAATGTAAACTTTTGCACACACCAAGCGTTTGCGTTCTCTAAGCTTCCTGCCAAAGATTGTCCTAAATAAATTACATTTGCTGTTGTTGTATAATCTAATTTTGTCTGAATACTATCAATCGGTGTTCTTGCCATTTTATTATCTCCTTAATTTGATTGCAACTTTTTCAATTTTTTCTGCAATGTCTTTAACTTCTTGACTAACATTTGTTGCCAAGATTATCTCTCTTAAAACTCTCGTATAGCCTGTTTGACTTTCTAAAGTTTTAACTTCTTCTTTTAATTTTTCATCTTCCGTTTGTTTCGGTGCATATCCTACAATATACCAATTGTTATCTTTTCCTTGTTCAACATCTTGCAAGGTCATTCCTAACGACTTATAGTATTTTTCATTCGTTCCAATTCCTACTTCACATTGTTTTGTTTCTTGATTAATTATTTTAGAGTATTTTTTCATTAGATAGCTCCTTTGATAGGGTAGAATATAAAACTTGTAATTGCAGACCCTGGTGTATTCCCCATAGAACAAATATCCCCTTTAGTTACATAAATCCAACTACTAACGTAAACTTTTGCACCTGTTGAATCAGCAATAGTAGTATAAACTCCGTTAACATAGGCTCTTACATATCCTGAATCAGAATACCCCTCACAATAAATCCAGCCATCACTTTCAGCAGTAAACCCTGAATAAGCTTTTGTAACTCCTGCTGTTAGGTCTGCTCCTAATAGTCCAAAAGAATATCGGTTAATGTTGTATCCGTTGTAGTTATAGGCAAAGGTTGTTACAGATGAAATTACTCCTGATGTTTTTATAACTTGTCCGACTGGTGTTTCTGCTGTTAAAGTATAAGTTGAACCACCATATTTATAACTTTGTAAAACTTCAATAGATGTATTTAAAAATATGTCATTAGTAACAGGTGCTGTCGGATATTTCTTTTGTCTATAAATCGTATTTTTGTATTTTGTTAAGTTCCCTAAATTATCTATAAAGACGTTATATGTTCCGTCCGCATCACTTCCAAAATCCAAAGTTCCGAGAGTTGCAAAAGTAAAAGTAACCCCGTCTGCTGTTGTTCCAATTATTGACGGATAACTGCCACCGACTTTAAATGATAGTATATTCCCAGTAGCACTTAATAAATCTCCGTTGCCATTTGTGTCTACATTTCCCGAATTTATGCAAAATGGAGTTCTTGCTATTGTGTCAACTAATCTTACCCAAGATGTCCCTAAAAACGACGGAGTTGTTACGAAGTTGTCGGTATTACTTGCCTTAGTTGACCTGACAAAATACTTCTGACTTGCACACCATAAAACTGCGTCCAAAGGATACCCTCCTAAAAAAGTTGAAACATCGGCATTGAAAGTAGGATAATTCCCTGATTGTAATTCTGTGAGATTAGCCGAAGTCAAATAAAGTATTTCATTCATATCTTCCCTGCGTGGAGGTAAACCACCTAAATTTGGGTCATCCGAACAAATAGCAGGAAATCCCTCGTCATAAGAGGCTCTATTTGGTATTACTCCATCTTGACTTTGTGGTAATGCTGTTTTAGTACCTATACTACACCATTTTTTAATTAATTCCCAAGCCATTAGCTTATCTCCTCGTTTATATTATAACTAAATCCTGCCGGGGTAGGCAAGTATCCGTTTAAAATTAAATTCTTCTCATATAATTCTAATTCAAAATCAAAATTAAAACTTATTCTCAATGTATCTGTTTGCGTTACCCAAGCATTACCTCTGCCCTCGAATAATTTAGATAGCATATAATTAAGACTTCCTATACTGCAATTACTAATATTTCTAAAAGCTGTCATTTTTATTAAAGTTCTAAAAGCGGTATCATTAAGAGAAAATATTGAGCCAGACCTTTTAACATCAAAAGTCCCGCCGTAAGGACTGTCAAAACCATAAAAACCAGTACTGTCAAAGCCAAAATCTCGAGTTGTTACTGTATTAACATATATTTGTCTAGTTGCACCAACTAATCGTCCAATAACATCTAATTGGCTTCCGATAGCAGTATCTATATCTAATATATTAAGCAATAAATCAGAGCGGTCAACAAACATTTTTTCATTAAAAGAATTTAAAATGTTTAATAATATTTTTGAGTTATTAAATTGGATTAATACGCTATCAAGAAAATTATACATATTACTCCTTATGAATTAAAAGTAACTACTATATCGTCAATGTTCAAATCAGGATATTGGTCTAAATTACAAACTACACTACTGCCATAAGCTGTTTTGGTACTACCTTCTGGCTGACTTGCCAACTCAACAAGCGAAATATTTAAAGTTGGATAAGCGTCTAACATTGGCTTATAAAATCTTGAAGCATAAGTAGTTGAAGCAATTTTTACTCTATTATTATAAAAGTTATCATAAATTGCCTGTTTTACGGTATCCACTATATCGCTAGGCAAAGTGGCTTGATTTTCAAGTTCCACATTTACAAAATAAGATAATTTTGTAGGTCTTATAATTTGAAAACTATATGATTGTCCTGTGATACTATCAACTATTGTAATTGTAGTATTCCCATTTTGAGAAGCGATACTTTTTTTGTCAAGGATAATTTGTGCAATTTCAGTATCATTTCCGCCTAAAATACTTATAGCATAATGATTACCTTCAATAGAATATCCGCTAAAAGTTGCTGTTGTTTCTGTTATATTTTCTCTTACAACAACATCTAGAACGCCGTCTAATCCGCTTATAGCAGTTTGCAAAGCATTTGCACTACCTGATGAATTATTTGCAACTAACAATTTATATCTTGCTCTAAAATCAGTATCACTTTCAATATCACTGCCAACTACTCCATCAGACGAATTATTTATTGTGTCCCAACCATTTTGAGAAGTTATAATAGAATTTAAAGAATTGGCAGGGCAAGCTATTGCTCCTCCGACTTCATTCTCAAATATGACTGTTGCAGTTCCGCCACTACCTATTACAGTCGTTGTTTGTGCGACGTAAGTATTCCCCGCAGTATCAGAAGCTCTTGATGGATTAGTTTCATTTTTACCATATATTGTTATTCCTGCTATTCCTGTAACTGTGCAAGTTACTAAAGTCGGATTAGCTGGATTTCTTGTAAGTCCAAAAAGTTTATATAACATATCCTGAAAAATACCACTATTTTTGTCAACATCTAACTGATTTGCAATACTTACTATTTCAAGATTCTTATTATTGATAATATCAGACATCGAAGTAGCTATCTGTCCTTGCGGAGTTTTTTCGTTATTAGTAATAATTTTATTTTTTAAATTAAAAGCAGCGATTATGTCTGCCATAACATCAGAATAAATTAAAGAGACATCTTTAATAACTATTCCTGTTTCTGTAAATTCTATTCCATAATTAGATGTTGACATTTTCTACCTCATTTATAATTATTTGTCCTTTTTTAGTTCTTTCAGCGTCTATGTCATTTAAAACTACTCTAACCTTTTCTACTCCCGAAACTGTCATAGCTGTTTTAATTATGTAAGCAGTTATTAATGAGTTTGGTATTCTTCGCCCTAAAATATCTTTATAAGGAATTCCAAAAGTTGTATCCCAATACCATTCTCCTTTCCATATACTGCACGATAAAGCAACATTTTGATTTCTTTCAATTATATCTGTTTCGGTAGTTTTTATATCTCCGAATTCATCAACATCTAAATCCCAAGAATCATCTAAATATATATTTACCATATAAACTCCTACGAAACTATTAAACCTTTTTTTACTAAATGTGTTACTCCGCCTGCATCAACAAAACTTGTATCAACCCCTGAAAAACCGCCTGTTGAAAAACCATTGCCGTCAACAATTCCCGCTACCGATAAATTATTAGAAGCTTCTACTATACCATTCAAATAAATTTTATCAGTAACTTTTATATATGTTGTAGCTTCATTGAATAATACAGCCCCAATACAAATACCCGAATTTAAGGGAGTTATCAAATCGGTTGTTGGGGCTGACGCCTTTTTGCTTCTGACAAGGCTTTGTATATCCTTATCGCAGAAAGCACAAAGAACTATATCATTTTCTTTATATTCTATTTTAAATCCTGAAGTGCCGCCTTGAATTTGTAATATCGGTATCCCGTAAAGTATAGATTGCTCAATTTGATTCCCTTTCCCGTCAGTTTCTGTCAACATTGGTCTAACATCAACAGTAGTTCCGTGAAATGCTATTACTTCACATATCTTTAATGTGTTAAGCATACTTAATTTAGTATTTATTAGATATACTAATTGATTAAATAAATTAGCTCTATCGTTATATGTCTGTTTAGATTTAAGAATTGACATAACAACTAGCCTCCGTTTCCCAAACGCCATTTTCTAAAGTTGATAGTTTTGTATAAATACTGGCTACATACCAAATACCGCTTGCTTTTGGAACTATTGTTTTAACGTTTGCAAGTCCACCATTTCTTAGTAAAGGATTAAATAAAGTTTTAAAATTAAGTCCATCGGAAGTAAATGATGGATAGCCTATCATTCCTGTTCCGGCATTAATTTCAATAGGAGTATTAAATACCGGTTTATTTACTGGCGCTATCCCTATATATCCATCTGTCGCTATAATATTAAGTTTACAAGCTTTTTCAAGTTGTTGCAGTTTGTCAAAATTCGTTCCAAATAATTCAATTTGCGGACATTTATTTGTAAGGTTATAATTATTAATTATTTGATATCCCATAAGTTTAGCTAAATCAGAAACTGCAGAAACTACAGGATATCCTTCCGCTATAGAAGTCGTTTTTGTCGGGCTTATTGCAGTCTCGTACCCAAAATAAGCCGTTAAATCAAGAGATATATCAGGGAAAGACGAATAATTGCCAACACATTTAATATATGTTCCTTTAAAAATAGTTGCATTTTCATAAATTACTTCTACTGTGTTTCTAACATCATAAGTTAATGGCAAAAATACTGTTGATGTAAAATTTTCCGCTGTTTCTTGTGAAACACCAAAAATTGAAATATTACAGAAATTTTTTGAAGGAAGTCCACCTTTTTCAATCTCGACTTGGCATCTGAATCCATTATCAGAATTGCAAATAAATTCTTTAGTTATAGGACTTATTGTCCCGTTTGCTTTTGTAATCCTGATAATTAATTCTTTAATATTCATATTGCAAAAACCATTTATCCCCAAAAGTTGTATAGTCGGGATTTTCAGTGTTTTCTTGACTTGTAAAATAAATTATTCCTGTAAAATTGAAGCTATCATTTGGAAGTATTGAAACATTCTTCGTGCATAAAATTCCTTGACAAATAACAACCTCGTTAACAGTTAAATCAATAAATACTTCGCCGTTTTTGGAAAATACTCTTATGTAACATTGTTGTCCATTAAGAGATATAGTCAAACTTTGTGATGGTATAGGTTTCAACGGTATATTTAAAATCATAAAATCCCCGGCAATTTAGATTCCATTGGTATTCTTAATCCACCATCGATTGTATTATATGAATTTTCGTTTTTAGGCGCAATAGCTATTGTATCTAAAGTTGCGATAAGTTCTCTAATTTCTTTTATTTCTAATGTTACTATAAGAATATCTGCTCCCTCATCTATTGAATTTGTATAAGTCATACTTTCAATAGAAAAACCTAAAAAGGTTTTACTTGGTGTTACTATATCAACTTTTGTTGTCCCATTTACATAAACAGATAAATCATCAATAAATTTTTCTTTACTAAAAGCACCTAATCCGTCTAATGCCTGATTAATGCTAAATCCACTTTTTGTCAAAACTACTCCGATATTTGCCGGATTATTTAATTTGTTATATGTCGCAAAACTTCCTTGTTCAATCGGATATTGAACTATCCCGTTTTTTTGTAAAAAAGCAAATCTTTCAAAACTATCAAAATAGCAAATTTCATTTTGCGTACCTGTTTCGTAAATAGTCCAACGTCCTACAAAACCTTTTGTAAGGTCTGAAAGATTATCTCTTAATGTTCCTAAATTGGCTATTGGTAATGTCATTTTTATCTTCCTGTATTATTTGCAATATTCGCTATCGCATTTACAGTAGCTTTTGCTACAGCTTGTGGGTCTGTCGCTTGTGTTGTAATATTTAAAGATTCAATTGTAATATTTGTTAATCCTGTACTACTTAAAGCAGACATAACAGGCGTCTTCATTACTATTGGAGTAGCCGCCGCAATCCATTTCCATAAAAGACCTTCTTGTTTTTCAGTATTTTCTATAAGAGGTTTATTTTTTTTACCATTAGAGAATGTTTGCTTTTCGCCTAAATTTTCTCCAATTTCTTCGAAATATTTTACCAATTTTGAAAGTTCTTCAACTGTCGGTGCAATTAATCCTAAAAGATTTTTAAAAAGAGGAATTACAGCTATCAATCCTTTTTGCAACTGTGGCATTATTTCTTTTAAAGCTTTCAATATTTCTGGAACTACGGCTTTTTCTAAAGATAAAAAAGTTTGTTTAAGTTCACTTAACATTCTCTGATATGCAATACCATTAGCGACATCTTGTTTTGTTATTAAAGCTCTTTTTTCGTTCTGTTTTACAATCTTTTCTATTCCTTCTCCATATCTGCGCAAAACAATAATTGTTCCTTCGTCAAGTCCTAAAGCCTTGCCAAAATTAAAAGCCTGTCTGACATCAAGTTCGACAAGCCTTTTCCCTATATCCTTAAGCAAATCTGTACCTTTTTTTAATTGTCCGTTTGCTCCATAAACTGAAATCCCTAATCTTTGAAATGTTGCTAAGCTTGCAGAAGTTCCGTAATTCTTAATATTTGCCATTTCGTCGTTAAGCATTTTTAAAGTTCCAAAAAATGCCCCGACATCACTACCTGCGTCTCTTACAGTTAATTTCCAAGCTTCTAATTCTCTTAAATTTTCGCCTGTTGATTCCGAAAGTCTGCCTAACTCAACAGCAGTTGCACTATAATCATTTAACATTGTCCTAAATAAATTTATTCCGCCAATAGCACTATAAGCTTGTAATATTGTTCTTTTTATTCCATTTACAGCCTTTTCGGCGGTATCTGCACCCTGCTTAAAATTTCTAGTGTCTAAGAATAATGCGAAAACAAATTTATCTATTACACCTGCCATTTTATTTTTCCTTTTTTGCTTGTTCTATCAGCTCTTGTTCATTTATAAAATTGACATTCAAAATTTCTACCATATTCAAAACATCATTAAAACTATAAAATTCGTCCAATTCTTTTATTGTCGCTAATTTATTAAAGACCACAAAACTAAATAAAGGACAAATGTTTACTGTGCGAAGACTTACTTGACTTCTTCTTCCGTTTTGGATTTCAAGTCTTCGCCTTGAGAAAAAAAAGAATTATTAAATTCTGCCGATTTTTCTCTCAAAAATTTTCTTGTTTCTATTTCTTCAATATAATTATCTATATTTTCAGGCGTTAATTGGACATATGCTCCTGCCAATTTATCAAAACATTCATAGCAATAAAGATAATCGTTGCAAATCTCTGTATATTTTACATAATCAATTCCAGTTCTTAACAATTCTGCTAATGCTAATGTATTTGAATTCTCGTCTGCTATTTTTTTGACTTCGGGATTTTTAATATCAATAGAAGAAACAATTTTAAAAGAAAAAGCTTCTTTTTTTGAAGCTGACATTTCTGTCAATCTTAAAATTTTACCGTCATCTCTTCCGTATTCCTTACCTTTAATTGTTACTGTTTCAACTTTCCTCATATAATTTCTCCCTTTAAATTATACTAAATTTGCATTGGTATTATACTTTCAAAAGCGAATTTGAAAGGCATTTCTTTTAATGTTTTTCCCGCATCATACATAGGTTTTGCTTCTGTCATCACACCTTCGCAAATAAACTTTTTATTTACTGCTGGAATAATAACAGTCATTGTTACAAAAACAGGTGTTCTTGTAGCTTCGGCTATTGTATAAAGATTTAAAAGACTTTGTATAGTATTACTTGAAGCTTCAAAATTAAATGTAACAGTTTTAATCTGCGGTATCCAGCCTGCCGACATTTTTCCGTCAACGCCTATTCTTGTTTCAGTAAAGTTTACGCTATCAACACTGAAAATATCTTCCGCCGTATATCCTTCAAAATCTGTAATTCCGTTAGTTGATAAAATCGAAACTGAACTATTTGCTGACGTTATATTTCTTGTTTTTGGCATATTATCTCCTTTATCTTATTACTGTTGAAATTAAATCTATCTTTTGTATACTTCCGCCGTCAACATAATAAAAACGACTTTCAGGACTTGTCCTTGCCGCTCTTTGTGCATCTGTTGCGTCTTTAATATACAATAACCAACCTTGAGTATAAAGAGTTGTTTCAACATCATCAAGCCCTGTTTCAGATTTAACCTGATTTATTATCTCTTCGCCTAACGTAACTTCTGTATTTATAACTCCTGCATTTTTTGCCGTGTTAATATCGTTCATTATTGCGGACTGGATTTTGCCTTTTGAAGCATTATTATAAGGCAAAGAGTTAACCGAAGCAAATAAATCTCTTATTGAAACTTGAAGTCTATCATTTAACCAAACGTGATTTATATACGCATCTGCAAAAGAATAATCTCCAGTAATTGTTCCTTTTTGATAACCAAAAAAAGTATTATTGGCAGAGCCATCTCGCACATAGCAATTATATCCTTTCTCAGTTAACGCATCATAATAATCATCATTATCACAAGTAACAGCTAGCCCGTCTTGCTGTTTATATGCTAATGTTATCCTCCCATCAGTTATTTCATAATTAATAGAGGCTATCATACCCATAACAAAAGCAGCAATTGTAATATCTCCGTAATTACAAATTGTACCACTTATATCTGCAGCTTTTAATACAGAAGCAAAATCTGCTGATGAATTTGCATCTATATCAACATCTAAATCATCATATTCAACATAAGTATATCTTATTCCTTTATTTGAATTCCATTGAGCGAATTGTAAATCTTCACTTGATTCAAAAGCCCAGTTTTTACAAAAAGAAATCCAATTTTGAGTTTTTAAAACTATATTATCCATAAATTCGTCAATAGTAATTACTGCACTTTGAACATCTGACTTAATTGCGTTTTTAACTTCTGTAAGATTGAATAATGTGCCTATATCTGTTCCGGTAGTCGCTATTGTTGCAAAATCTACTCTTCCTGTACTATCTGTAACTCCTGCTGTTATTAAGAAAGCATTAAAATCACTTGAATAAACTACTGTACAATTATTTATTGCTGTTGGTTCTGTAACCGAAACATCTTCTTGCGCTCTTATTGCTGTTTGAAGAATAGTTGCAACATCAGAAAAACTATTTGCTGTGCTGAAATTCAAACCTGTAATAGTTAAAGCAACTCCGCCGATTGCAATATTTAAACTTCCATTAGTTATTGCTTTAATTTCTGTTATTGTACTTGTCAGCAAAGCCCCTCTTATCCATCCAGCTTGTACAGTTAATAAAAAATTAGCAATTAATAAAGCCGGCGGAATTTTTGTCTTTCCTGTATTAGCAGTAAAATAATTTACTGCAAAAGCATATTCGCTTGATGTTGAGCCGAAATAATTTTTTACTTGAGTTGCTGTCGTAAATCTAAAAGCTTCTTTAATTGGAAGTTTGATGTTTTTTGTTAACAATAATCCATTAAGTTCAAATCCGCTACCTGTTTCGCTTATCAGTTGAGGTATAATATTAACAAATTTTGAAGTTGAAACATTATTTGCTACAAGACCTGTTGTCATAATTTCTCCTTATAAAATTTTATTTGTTATCGTTTTTGTTACTAAATTTATATTATCAAAAAAGTTTTGAGGTACAATTATTTCAGGATGTAAATTAAAATGTAATATAATTGTATTTCTTACTTTGAAATTTTCGTTTTCATCTTTTCCGCTTCCACTTGTTATAATATCGTCTGCATAAAGTGGTATAATTCCGCTATCTTGGAAATAATTTACTGCATATCCGTCTCTGAATAAACTTTCAACTGCATTTGCTTCATCTATACTATCTTGTCCGTAAAAATCTAATTGCACATCTAAAATCCTGCTTGTTGATACTTTTTCTTGATGTAAAGCCGTTGTGTCTGTTGTTTCTTTTTCGTTTGTAGCATTTCTTATATTTTTTAAAACCGTAATATAAACAAATGGATAATCCGGCAAAGGAACATTATCGATATAAGCTCTTAAAATTTTAGTATCTCCATATTCTGTAATATCTTTTAAGAACTTTATAATTGCTTTGTAAACATCATCATTTGTTATACTAGGTTTCATTGCCTACATCCTATAACTTTAGACCAGCCTGCTGTCTGCCAACCCTCTGGCTGTTCTACTATCTTGTACGTTTCACTACCGACTACTATTAAATCGTTTCCGTTTGGTCTTGTAATACCTGTAAAGTCGCCATTTAAATAAAACGCTTTATAAACTCCACCGGAAGAAAATCCATCTATATGTTGAAGTTTAAAACTTGGTACTGGCTGAATTTGTGCAAAAGCTACAATATCTGTATAAGTGATTACTGCTTTGCCTGTATCAGATTTTGTATTGCTTACATATTTCTTAATTGTAACTGATACATTGTCATTTATAATTGATGTTGAATTATTTGCTATTGCATTTAGATTCATTTTAAATTCTCATTTATGACTTTATAAGTTATATTCCTTACTAAATCTCCGTAATCAATTAACGGACTATCTTTGCCTTTTTTCTTAATCGTTGAAGGTTTATTTCTTTCAAAATTGCCCTCTTCAATCGTTCTTGCTGTATCTTCCGAAGCTATTATGCCTACCGCTTCAAGCACATCTTCTCCGTGCATACCTTTTTTAAGATACTTTTTTGCTGTTTCAGACCATTTCTTAGAATGTAAACCTATTGATTGTGTTTGATAATCTCTAGGTGGTATATTCTTTTCAGGAACGCCTTTGCAATTATAAAATGCTTCTTCTGCAATATTAATATTCTTGACTTTTCCTGTTCTTGCGTCAACTCCTGTTGCTCCGTTTACAATACCAACTTCAACAGATATACCAGAATATTTATCTTGCAATTCTTTAATCTTTTTTTTTATCTTATAAGTATTTAAAGGAACTTTAATTTTAATATCACTCATTTTAACCTCTTATAAGTTTAGGTGTCAAATAAGGCGATATCATTCTCCAAAACATTGAGCCATAAGGCGTTTGATTATACCAACTGCCGCTTTTGCTAATACCAACGAATCCGACAGATACAGAACCTTGACTAGCTGAATTTATTGTGCCTACTCCGCCATTCGCACCTCTTAAACTTAATGCTAGTAAATGTGCTAGCAGAGTATCATAAAAAACACTGACTTTATCAATCGTTATATTGTATCTGTCGGAATCAAACTGTTGCTTTGCCATTAAGACATAAAAGTTAAACTTATCATCAGCAGTTCCTGTAAATTCAGGAAACACTTTCAGAAAACTTGTTTTGTCAAATGTCCAAGCCATTTTTAATCCTTATTTGTGAATTGAGTTATCATTTTCTCTACATCTTCAACTGTCAACCTTTCAAAGCCTGTTGTTTTATACAACTTTAAACATTCTTTTGCTTTTTTAGTTCCGGCTTCGATAGATTCTGCGAAAAATACATAGCCTTTTCTATAAATTCCACTTCTTTCTATGTCTTTTTTACAAATTTCCATTTCTTCCTGCGTAAGTTCAGTTATTCCGTAATCGTGAGATTGCGAAAATGTTATCGTCTTATCAGGAGCGACAGTTTTTTTAATTCCGCTTTTAAGTATGATATGCTTCTTTTGGTCGTCGATGACATAACTGATTTTAATTCCGTTGGGAATTCTACAAAAAGCATACCATACTTTTTTAGCTTGCTGTTTTACATCTGTATTTCTTTCTTGTTCATTACTCATTTAAATCTCCCTTGTACTCTAAATTTACTCTTATGATATTAACATTCTTGATACTGCAAAAGGCAAATAAAGCGAAAATCCGCCAGTTCCTGCCGCCCATTTCTGTTTATACGAAGATACTTCAGGTATAACAGGGAATGTTCTCAATTTCTGGTTAGATACGCATTCTCCGGTTTCCTGTCCAACTACCTCATTGGCAACAACATATACCAAATTTCCTGATGCTGTGTTAAATTCAGGTATCGGAACAATTTCAAGATTTGGATAATTCTTTTTAATCATATCCAAAGCTGAAAGCCCGAATGAGTTGGTCGTATTCAAATAACCTTGTATAGCCGTTGATATTCCGAGTTTCATAGATGAATTTGCGTCTATTAAACTGTTGGATTTATCAATCAAATCTGTAACCAATTTTTCGACATCGGCAAATATTTCATTAGCCGTTTTAACATTCCAAGTAGTTCCGCCTACTCCAATTGTAGGAGTTAAACTTGACGGCAAAAGAGGATGATTCATTATTCCATAACATTCCAAACCATCAACACCATACATATAAAGTCTGTTTGCTATGATGCTAATTAATGTGGATGCACCTTTTTGTTTCTTTGCAACTAAATCAACTTTTGCCATAGCGGTTCTTGCAATTTCCAAATCGCCGTATTTAACTAACGTCTGAAATCTGTAGAAGTCATTAGCAACATATTCATTGTTAACATCTGATACTCCATTCTCAGAAAAATCTCCATATGGTGCTACATTTCCGATTATTTCGTCTAATCTGTACTTTCTTCTTTCTGTTGACCAATCGCCCTTAATTACTTCTCCGAATAATCTCGTAGCATTTCTTGGAGCTGTTAAAATTTCTATCGCTTTCGGGTCAAAGAATGTCAACAATTCTAAAGGAACGCCGACATTTCCATTTGTTATTGGCGTTGGTACTCCTGTATCCGCATCTAAAACTGCCCCAGATTCTTGGTCAAAAAAACCTTTTAAATTATCAAGGTCTATCGCGCTTTCAGTCAATTTTTGTCTGTATTGTTTTGACATTTATTGTCTCCTTATTATATTTTTTCTATCAAAATTAAATCGTCTATTGCACCTGTATTCATCAGCTTAACAACTTTCCAACCTAATTCAATTGCACCTGATATTGTTGCACCAGCCGCACCTGTCTTAGTCGTTCCGTCTGCAAGAACTGCAAAAACTTTCTGTCCGACCGTTGCCTGTGTTTTTGTTTTTACCCAAAAAGCAGAACCTGAAGCTACTGGAATAGGCTGTCCTTCTGTATAACCCAATGAAGCACCTGCCGTTACTGGCAAAGCAGCAGTTATATTTCTATAACATAATCCTAAAAGCCCTGCTAAATCAGAACCAGTATTTGCACCAAATTGCTCAACTACTCTTTCTTCTATACTTCCTAGATCATCTGCTTTCCATACCCATCTGCCCGCATAAACAGTACCTGCCGCTCTTACACCCGGAATAACTTCAATAGGGTTTACATATGCTGTAGAACCTAACGAGCCTTCTTCCGCATAAGGTGGAACTTGATAAACTCTTGTTTGTCCGTTCATTTTTTATTTCTCCTTGTTTATTTTCTTTTCGCAGTTTTAGACAATATCTCGTCTATTTTCTTTTGTGAACTTGTTGCTACACTTTCATCCATCACAACAGTTTTTGCCTGATTTTTACTCATAACAACTTTTGCGCCTATAAAGACATCTTTGAATTTACTTGAATCCATATCTTTCGTCTCTATTCCGAGCGACTGGCATCCAAGTTTATAATATTCATCTGCGCTATCAAGAACGCCGACATTCCCAATTACAGGTTTTGTATCTTCTTTTGCTCTCTCGATTTCAAGATACTGTTTTCTTGTTTCTGCAATCGCTTCTTCTCTCGCTTTTTTTACCGCTTCATTTAATTCATCTTGAGTACATCCGTCTTTTGGAGCAGGCTCATTTGCAGGTTTTGGCGGCAACTTTTCATCTTTCATTTTTAAAAGATTAAAAATCTCATCCGCTTTTTCAGCTCCAAGTTTTTCAATCAAAATTTCTTTTAATTTTGCAATTTGTCCTTCTGTGTCTTTCACTTCTTCAACTTTTTTCAATTCATCAGGATTTTCATCAAAAAATCCAGTGAACTCTTTCAATAACTTCAAAATCTTGTCCATTTTTCCGTCTCCTTGATTTTTATTTTCGTCAAATACTTCTGCACCTTTAACTCTGCCTCTCTTAACCAATGCAAGATGATTAGGCATAATATCTCTCATAACTAATTCATAAGGGACACCATTATATATACCTGACTCTTTAACATATCTTGCATTATATCCTAAAGATAAATCTCTTTTTGTTTCGCTTTGAATGTTTTGGATTTCTGTATTATCCCAAACACTTAAAGAGCCATAAACTCCGTCATTTTCCATATAAGCATTGGAAACACAACCAGACCAGCTATCTCTTTGAGGAATTTGTGCATAGTCCATTATATGCTTCGATAACAGAGGCAACATATTGAATTTATCAATACATTTTTCTAATTCTTCTTTTGGTCTTAAAACATTATAAAGTTTATTTGCATCAAGACCATACTTTTGATAATTTGGAATTTCTTTTCCTAAGTACTGGTTAACTGTAGCTTTAGTGATAAGTGATTTATCGACGATCAGTCTTCCATTCTCGTCGATTCTTCTATTGATTTTGGAGTCGAAAATCTGAGTTTCAAAACTCATTTTTTTCTTTGTTAGTAAAGACATCTTTTGAAGCTCCCTACTCCCATTGTGATTTTACATCTTTTTTATTTTTTTGTCAAGTACTTATTTAATAACAGTCTGTTCATAACAATTACAACCTATTTTTTGTTTAGGAAAAATATATTCTCCATCAATTTTCAAACCCTTGCGAATATCAAAAGATTTTCCGTCTGCTTTTAGGTGAGGTGGTCTAGGAACTTTAGAAACTTTGCTATGTCTCCATATTGATTTATAAAGTCCTAATTCTAATTTTCTTGCTTTTGTTATTGCATAAGTTGCTTTCTTTGTTTGGTCTGAAGCAATTAAATAAGATTGCCTTTTTGTTAAATCATAATCATCTTTTAACTTTGTGTACAACCCTGCCATATCACGCCCTTTATTTAATGACTCCATAATTGTGCTTTCTATACGAGAGAAATACTTATCAGGAATAGTCTTAATTAAACTAACATTCCATTTTACACTTGTTTTCATAGTATTAATCATAGACCTTGTCATTTTAAAATCTACGCCCATAACTTCGTTAGCTTTTAATTGTCTTTCAAGTCTTTTAGATGTATCAATCTCGACCTTTTTAACTAAAGCCTTAGCGTAAAGATTAGCAAAGTTTTTATATCTCTTTGTATATTGTCTTTTTATCTCGTTGATTTTACTCTGTAAATCGTCCACAGGATTAGCGTCAAAGATTGATTCTTTTGCATTTTCTATTTTAGATTTTAAATAATACTCAATCGAATTTTGCATATCGTCAAGTATTTCTTTTAATTTCTTTTGATAGTCGGCTATTAAATTAACCGAAGGATTTATTGGTGGCAATAGTTTCATTTCTCCCCTGTTGATTTTGAAAATTCATTGATAAACTCTTCTTTAAATTTTGTGTTTTTAAAAACTCTTAAGTCCATATAATAATAAGGATTATTCGCATTGCCTTGACTTTTAGATATCCATTTGTCATTTTTATATTCTTGCAAAACATAATCTGTTAAATCCCCAAATTCAGAAATAAACGGAGTTAACCTTAGAGCGCCTTCTTTTGCTTTTTTGTCTTGATATGGTTTATCCCCATACTTATATATATTTCCAGAAGACGAAAACTCAATATTATAGTTTGATTCTTTTAAAAAATTCATAACAATTGGATTTTGTGATATAGCATATTTTTGGAGTTCTTTTTCATTATTTATTGTTTTTTCAGTATTTGCTATACTTTCTTTTAGATAATTTTCATATTCTTTGTTAAATTTTTTATTTTCAATTTTTATAGAAGGTACTGACTTCTTATCTATAATATCTCCGTTTTTTGCTTTTATTTTATATATTTTGTTACCTGAAGATGTAGTTCTTTCTATTATATAAGCATTGTCATACCCAATTATTTCATTTCTACCATCTACTTTCGACAAAAAAGATATATCCGCATTATATTCTGATGGTTGTGGTATATATTTTAGAGGAGTTTCTTTTTTTATTTTATTGCCTAATATTTTATATGCTTGTTCTATCCATTTTTGCTGTCTTATTCTTCTATCTTCGTATTTATTAAATTTATCTTTTTCCTCTTTTATTTTACGATTTGCATATTCTATTGGATTTATAAAGGTTCCATCTTCTGAGAAGAATTTTCTACCTGTTAAATCATAAAAATCCAACCTTTTATCATCTTTGTTTGAAACATCAGAATGGTGCCATTCCGAATATGATAAATTTCTTATCCATTTTCTCTGTTCTTCAGTAGTGTTTGGGAATATTCTTTTTATTTCATTATCTACACTAAATTCATCAACTAAACCATCTGAATAAGCCACATCTGCACGACCTGAATGTCCTAATGTTTCATAAAGACCAAAAGTTGATAATCCTCTGTCTATCCTCGGAGAATTCGTAAAGATATTACCATTGAAATTTACTGTTGGTTCTCCTTCTTTATTTTTATAAAATTTTATTTCTGATGGTTTTTCTTCACTATTTGTTTTCTCACTAAACTTCCCGTCATCATCTCTCGGATGTTCACTCTCTATAAATTCAGCGTCTTCAATTCCCTTTTTCTTTTCTTCTGGGTTGTCTTCATTATCAGGATTATCCAAATTTACATCTACATCATTTGGATTTATTTCTTCAGGTATCTCTAATCCATTATATCCACTATTTTCGTCTGCATTTAATCTTTTGGCAACTTCAACATTACTTACTGCTCCGATTTGGTTTAATACACTATCCGTATCAGCTTTTACTTTGTTAACTTCTGCCTGTTCTTTATCAGACAATTCAAATAATGAAGTCCATTTAAAATATATTCCTTTGCTTTCAATGCCTAAAGTTAAACAAATAATATCAATCAATCTTTCTATTTGTTCTCCAAACAAGACAGATTGTTTAGTATTTACGCTATCGTAATAGCTTCTCATATCATATTCGCCTGTTGCATTAAAACCGCTAGGAGAAGTCTGCAATAATTTTGTTACAGGCATTTTAAATATGACTGGCAATAGTTCTAAGTTTGCATACCATATCTCTTTTAAACCTGTCAAAGGAGTGTTTATTTGAGCTACATCTTCCTCATTAATATCAACTATGAATACACTGTCATTATCCCTATATTTTGCCATTGTCGCTATTCTTTCTTGTACGCCAGTTTCGCCGTTTTGCAATAATTTTTGTGTATCTATTTTAAAAGTTAATAATGAAAACTTTTTGACTATTTTTGAAACAGCTTCTTTGTTTGAATAAAAGTCTTGCACATAATCAAAGGCTAATTGTGCTAAAGGAATACCAAAAAACATATATACAGGTTTTAAAACCATCGGAGGAATTAAATCCGCAAAATATAAGAATCTGCTTCTATGTATCTTTTTGCCTAAAACATAAAAATGAGTCGGCTTATAGAAGTTATCTTGTTTTGGGTCGCTTGAATTAAATTCTGCCGGAGATATATTTATCGGTTCAATTGGTTTAAGACCTACCAATTTCATTCCTTTAAGTTTTGCTTTGTTAAGTTCATCTTTGCCCTCTGTATATAAAGGTAGTTCAAGTTCAGCGTCATCAGGTTGACTGCCATCTGCTTTTCGTAAATCCATATACATCAAACACCCACCAAAAAAGCCAGTATAAATAGCAGATTCCCTAAATCTATGTTTTGCATTAAGTTCTTCTAATTTTTCATCAATCTCCTTTAAATCTGCCTCACTTCTTTCGTTAGTTGACGTACACTTTCCCCATTTCCTTGTAAGTTCATCTGCCATAATTGTAATTCCGTTATTTATCATAGCATCTTGACTTAAATATGAAAGAAAAGCGTATCCCATAAATTTAGAATGTGAAATTGCATTGAACGAATAAAGTCCTGCATTTTCAAAATAATTGGTATAACTATCCATAACTAACTTTCTTGCTTTTTCATCAGAAATAGATTTAATTGCTCCCATTTCAGTATAAGCAGCAACATTCTGTTGTGCTTTAATTGCCTCTTCCGCATAATCTCTTATTGTTTTAGTTTTAATCAGATTCTTTTCTTTTGCACCCCAATTAATTCTTTTATTTTCAGATTCTTTAGCTTGTAAAGCTTCTTTAACTTTTCTTTGTATTTCTTTTTTTATTTGTCGTTTGCTCATTTTAATCTCCGTTAAAATTTTGGGTTAAAAGGCTTTTTAAGCATTTCTTGTTCCATATAATATTTTACTCCATCAACTACCGTATCGACGAAATCGTCGTGTAATCCATCAGGAAAGTTTACACATTCAGTTATCGCTTCACTTTTTGTTTTTTCTTCAATCTCTCTATTTATATAGATTTTATGATTTGTAAAGAATGGCATAGAAGCATTGGCTCTTTGTTGTTTATCTTGCGTTCTATCTTTAAAAAATATTTCTATGTCTTCCGCTCTAGGCATTACGATATTTTCAGTTGGCAACTTTTGATTTAAATATATCCCGTGTCCTTTTGGCTCAATAAAAGCCCCCCTAAAACCATACACGCTTTGTTCTTGAATAAAAGGAATACATTTATTTTCTATATCAACAGATTTTATCTTTTCTCTTAATATATCTATTATATATAAATCTTTATTGTAAACTCCGAAAGCTGTAAAAACTGTATAATCATTTTCTTGTTTATCTTTATATGCCGTATCTGCCATAACATAAGTGTAATCAAATCTTCTAGGCAAGTCCGCTTCTTCAAACATATCTCTTTTAAAAAAGTTCCCATTTTCCGAAATAGGATTTTGTTGATATTGTGAGTTAAATGTTCCTACAGTACTAGGATTCTTAGACATTTCAATTAATTTTTCTGTACTGATTTTATCTTCCCAATAACTTTTGCCATCTTCATTCAAGGCTTTAACAGTTATAACTTCAAAATCTTTTAATTCATTTTCTAATATATACGCCGAAAGGTCATCAAGCGCTAATCTTTGCATAATAACTATTATAGGCGTCGTATTTGTTCTTAATCTTGTTTTAAGTTTATCAGTATAAATTCTTATACAATCTTCTTTCGCTACTTTAGATTTTGCATTGCCTGCATCTAAAGGGTCGTCAATTATTAATGCCCCTGCAAATCCATTTATATTTGGATTGCCTGCGTCAACTCCCGTTATCGCACTTCCCATACTCGCAGCCGTTAATCCTGTTCTACTTCCTGCATTCTCAAACGAATATTGCATTTTTGATTTTTCATCTTTTTTAATTTTGTGTCCAAAAAGAGATACCCATTCAGGACTTTCTACTATTTCTTTTGTTTCTCTCGATAATTTACTTATAAGGTCTGAACTATGAGATATATAACAAAACATTGATTGTTTTTCTCTGGCAAAACACCAAGTAATAAATAATTCTACAATTAAAGATTTTCCACTCCCGACTGGTAGATTTAATAATAAGTTTGGTTTCTTTGCTCTGCCATATACTATATCTTCCAACTTTTCAATAATATCATTATGGAAAGATTTAAATGTATATCCTTTGCGATTTAAAGCATAAAACATAGTTTGAATATATATCCTGAACGAAGCTAAACAAGCCACTGATAAAGTAGCTCGTTTGATATCGTCTTTAAATAATTGTTCAAAAGATTCGTTCATAGATTATCTAATATATCCTTAATTTCTTTTAATGACTCTTTTGCATCTTTTGAATCTATATTAATTACTGGCAATAGACCTGTATGTTTGACTTCTTCTACATATAACCCATTTAATTTGCCTTTTAATTCTTCAGCACGTATTGCACTTTTTAAATCAGGGTTTTCTTCTTCCAAAGGAATTGTCATATCTTTAATATATATTTTCCGCTTCATTTCTAATGCTTTGTTTTGAATTTCATTAAGTTTATCAAAGCTTTGTTTTGCTGTATAGCATATCTTTTCTTCTACAAGTCTTTGTAATTCAGCTATTCTTGCAATAATCTTGGAGTTTTGCATTAAATCAAATGCTGCTCTATTAATTGTTTCGGGTTTCATATTTGATGTATCATAAGCCTCTCTTAAAGCATCAGAATAATTTTTGCCATCTCTTATAGCTTGGCAAAACTTTTCTTGTTTTGGCGTTAACTTTTTTTCTTTTTTACTCATTTTTTGATTCCTTTGCTCTTTTTGAAAACTAATCTAATAATTTGTATAACTGTTAAATATCCATATTTAGACAACTTTTCTTTTAGTATCTTGTAAAATATTTTAAGTTCTAATGCCTTTTTATATTTTAACATCTTTTTATATTCTTTTTGAGAATTTATATTTATGCGTAATTGCTTACTGTTTAATTGCCTAACTTCTTGCCGGATTATATTTTGAAAATTTTGTATTTTTGAATTATACATTATCTCTCCCATCTACTTTTGTTTGGATAATTTTCTTCCAAAAACTCTACTATGCCACCACTTATTATATTATTCCCGATACTAAATACATTTCTTCCTTCAATTTTTAGTTCTATGTCCCTTTTAGTTAGTATTCGGTTGATTTTTACATCCGGCAAATATTCGCCTTCTATTTCAAGATTATTTAAATAAGCATTTCTTACTGAAATACCGACATTTCTTGGATTTAATTCATTATATTGCTTAAATTTGTTTTCAAATTCATAAAATTTTTGCCTATTATATATTACCGGACAATGAACGCCAAAATCTTTTATCGGTTTCCCTAAATTAAGTAATATATTTCTAGTAAATATTTTAGACTTTGTATATGTATTAGATAAATCAAATGATTCAGGTATTTCTTGCCGATTATAATAAAAGGGATATTTGTTTATATCAATATCTTTAATAAAAAAATTATCATCATAATTTAAAAGAATATCATCTGATATATCTGTTGTTTGAAATGTGTACAAAACTTTTAATAAATGATTTATATTGCATATATATTTATCTGGATAATAATTATATTTAATATTGTCGTTTATAAAATCTGGCTTTTCTCCGGTTATAAACACTCTCTCTACATTTTGGGCGTGTTTTTGCAATGAACGCAACGAATATCTTATCTCGTTGTTTCTCCAACGGCTGCCATTCCCTAAAATGTATAAGATGTCCATTCAAAACCTCTTATAATGATATTATTGACCTTTCAATCAAATATCTGTTTCTTGCCATAGTTTCCGAAACATCTCCTAAAGCATTTATTATGCTTTCAGAATTTTGTTTTTGTATTTCGGAAGAACATTCTTTTATAATTTCATTTGTGAGTTTTAAAACTTCAACCCATAAATCCTTTTCAGCAATAGGCTGTTTTGGCAATTTATTTAATATTTCGCCTACCATATTGTGAGTTTCAAGAAAATAAGCTATTGATAAATCCTTTGTATCTGATATTTCAAGCTCGCAAATTCTATCAATTAAATCTTCAATCGGTTCATTTAATCTATCTGCTAATAAGTGCATTTCGTATTTTGTAAATGCAAGATGTGCATTTGTTGTCAAACATTTTAATGCTTTTAAAAGACATACTATTTTTTTCATTTTATACTCCTAATATATTTTTATTAATCCGGCTTTTTCATAAAGTATTGCATATTCTTCTTCTTTTGTAAAATCGTGCATTGTTTTATAATTCGGGTCGTTATAAAATGTCATAGTTTTATTGAAATCAAACCCAAATAATGCTATTTCTGAAGCTCCGCTTGATAAGCATAAATCAATACCAATAAATCCACTTGAAGCTTGTTTACAATTATTTATTAATCTTTTTCTATCAGCCCATTGTATAGTTTTACAGGCATTATGACATATTTTGCTTCTGTTTAGCATAAATTTTGGTTTAAATAAATTTTGTTCGGCTTGCGTTAAATTAACAGCCAAAATAAGAATATCAGTTCTTGTTCCTTGGCTTTCAGGTCTTTTTGTAAATCCGTAATTAAATCTGATAATCACATCATAATTATCTATTATTTTTCCATTATTTTTTTCAAATATACTTTGTGCGTTTCCTACTAAAGCAACTTTTTTACCTTTTATGAATTCTTTAATTTCAGGTATATTTAAGAATTCATTATTTGCATTTGGTATTTCTTCAAAATTCTTTCTTCCACCAACATAATGCAATATATAAGCATCTTTTTCTAATATCGGATTTTCATATTCTCTATTATGGCAATAATTATATTTTTTGTCTATAAATTTAATTTTGTGATTATAAGCTCCATTTATAAGAGTTTCTTCGTGACACCATAGAGAAACATTATAATCTTGTTTTGTTAAACATTTTTTTGTAAATTTATCTTCCCGAAGCGATTTCAAGTTCATCAACATCATTCCGGTCAAAGCGTATTTTGCAATTCCTAATTCATTTGCTTGTTTAGAGCCGAAACTATGGCTTTCACAAGCAGCTATATATTCGCAATCCATTTCATAAAGTTCTTTCAATGGTTTTTGGCAAATAGTATCTCCGTCTAGATATAAACATTTATCATAAGATAATATTTCAGGCAAAAATAATCTTGCAAAACTAATTTTACTAATTCTATCTTTTTCATTTCTTTGTCTAAAACAATATTGACTTAAATCTATTAAAATATTTTGAAATTTTGAAAAATCATTTAAAGGTTTTTCTGAAACTATAATTATATTTGCTTGTGGATTAAATTTCAAAACGCTTGAAATTGATTTTTTTGTCATTTCAACATAGTTTTTATCGATACAATAAACAATATTCATTTTAGCCTTTTAAAATCCTTTTAGATTTCATTTGTTTTAATTTTTCGTCAAATATTTTTTTTCCACAAAAATCAATTATTTTATCTTTATTTGCTATAAATAAATCTAAGCATAAATTATACTTTGTTTCGCTTATTTGTATATCATTTGCAAAAGGGTCTAATAATTGTCCTAATTCAAAAGGAGCTTCAATTCCAAATTGCGATTTTAAATTTCGGCAGATTATATTTGCGTGGTCTATTCTTAATTGCTGTTTATTTAATGCTCCGTCGCTTTTTATATGTTTCCTGTATTTGAGTAATATATCTGGAATAATATCATGTTTAATATATGAACGTCTTGAAAAATATTCATAATCCTTTGCTATTTTTGCGATCTTATCTGTTTGGTCTATGTCAAAAACTACATTTCTTCTTGTTGCCAATGTCGGACACATTATCGGCTGCCAAAAAATTAAATTCTGTTTTAATTCTTCATATTTCATTGGATAATTTACTGTTTTTTCGCTACCGACTCCAAAAGATATTATCCCGCCAGAACAAGCGTCTAATTCAGGATTATCTTTTAAATATTTTACTTGAGTTTCTATTCTGTGCGGGAGTGATATATCATCGTCGTGATGATGAATTATCATTTCGCCTTGTGAGTTATTAATTAAATATTGCCATTGGTCGTCGTGATTATATTCTCCGAGATGTTTTATTCGTTTATCGTTTGGAAACCAGTTTTTTGTTGATACATTTGAATCGTGGTCGCAAACAATGAGCTCCCAGTTTATATATGTCTGTGCAAATAAACCAGCCAAAAGCTCATCGATAAAAACTCTGTTGGAATTGTGGCAAGATAGAATAATTGATACTAAATCCATTACAACCCCCTGTTAAATATTACTACTTATTTTATAAAAAGTCAATTAAAAATCAATCCTAAAATAAATCCGATTGAATAAAATAACCCTGTCCACCATTCAAATACAAATTCAGGAAACCAAGCCCATTTTATCCAAGTTGGTATTTTATATCCAAACATACAAAGAAATATTATTATTAATAATAAAATCATTTTTCCCCCACTAAAGCCTTTATTATCTGCCACATTTCAAAAGGCTTTTTATTTTCAAATAAATTAAATGAATGTTCACAAGATAGAAATATAGTCCCGTCATTATGAAATTCTATAGCATATCCACTAAAAGCAATATAAAACCATCTTTTATTTTTACCTAAACAAACAAATTTTATTTTTTTTATTTTTTCAATCAACTCTTTCCAACTCATATCCTTGTTTTCAGGGTATTCTTTGAGAGGACAATCTTTACATTTTTTATTTGTATATTTATCTTTAATTATAACTTCTTGTGTATAAGGGCATAAATCAATAAAATCTGTAATTTCATTTATAAACTTTTGAACTTTCAAAGGACAATCATTACACCCTTTCGGCATTTCCATACCTTCAATTATTACTGACATTTTATTACCTCACTTAAAATATTGTTCAATAAAATTTATTATTTCATTATCTGTCATTTCACATAAATAAACCTTTTCTCCACTCCTCGTTTTATAAGCTCTATTAATTTCAAATTTGATAGGCTCTTCTACTTCTATGAAATATTTTTTATAATCAACATAGAGAATACTAACGTTGATATTAGAATTACCACAAATTATACCACCTATCATTTTATATTTTATATTATCATTGTCTATTACTTCTTTCCCTTCTTTCAAAGCTTTAATAACTTCTTCCATCGTGTTTAATTGTTTTTTCATTTATTTGCTCCTTTATTATTCAATTACCTTAAAACTTTCCTGTTGTTTTTCCTCTACTTCTACTGGTACAAGTGCAAAAGTATTTTCTCCATATACTTTACATATCATCATATTTGACCTTAACACAACACTATTATTTCCCGAAGCACTTTTAATTTTTATTTCTGAATCTTGTGGGATACTGTCTAAAAAATCATTTATAAGTTTTCTAAATTCTGGAACTTTCATTTTTATTCTCCTATTCTATAAAATCATCTAAATGCTCAATAACATAATCTTTCACATCTTTGTAAATTTCATTAATTTCGGCTTTTGTTAGGTTTCTCTCCCATTTTGAAGTATCATCGACAAAAGAAGCCTCTTTTATGTCGAAATTAATTAATTCGGCATTATGATATTCATTTACTTCATCAACTTTTGAGCCGAAATACGCCTGTTGTATTTCTAAATCTGCGTTAATTGTTAACTCTCCGCAATTTCCGTAAAATTCGTAAGGCATTTTAAATTCTTTGTAAACTTTAATCATTTATTTTCTCCTATTAATTCAGGATTATTGTGTATGTTGCCGATTACTTCAAAACTAAAATAACTATTCCAATTATAAGGTCTATAAGGAGTTGAAGAACCACTTGAACCTATTGGTCTATCAATTATTCTATCGGTATAATAATGAGGCACTTGTTTCAAAGCAAACATTGTAAAATCACTAAAATATTTAACTTCTGAAATTATTGTTCCGTGCCGACCTTTTGCTTTAACAATATCGTTTTCAAAAATCAATTTCCCGTTTTTGTCTTTTAATCCTGTGCATTGTTCGATATTTTCAATTCCTTGATAGTTAATCATTTCATCTATTGCGGAAGATAATCCTTGTTCTACATCAAAATAAAAATATTTATTATTTCCAATTTCCCAAACTCTAAATTTAAATCTATCATTGTTCCCCATTTATTTGCTCCTTTCATTTTTTAAAGTCTTTTTGTCGTTTTGAATACTTTATACCTAAAAACTAAAATTTATTAAATTTCCTGCCTTTCCGTTTGTTTGCCGAAACTTTGGCATTGTTCTGCCATACCTTTCGTAAGATTTTCAACCAATTTCACTTTTTCTTTGTTTTCCAATGCTTCTTTTGGCTTTTGCAAACATTCAAGCATTTTACCGCCATTTTTAAAGTCATCTTTGTAAATTTTGCATAAATTCGTGTATTCTTTGATAAAATTCGACTTAATAACTGTGTTAAGCCTTTCCGTTGATGTTTCATATTCCCATTCGACAAGAACGTGAGAGTTTCCGAGTACTCTTTGCGTCAATTCGTTTAATTTTTTAAAGGCTTCATTTGTTTTTTGCGGTATATCTGGATATGAGTTTCTCATAGCTGTTCTTACTTCGTTCCAAGCCGTAGCAGAGTCGATAAACAAATCTTCAGGAACAAGTAAATCTTTTATTTTTGCAATTAAACCGTTTTGGAATAATTGTTTTTCCGAAACCATAAGTTTTTTTATAGCGGCGTTTACTTCCTGATATGTGTCGCTCTTGAAACAATCCGACCATATATGAACTATTAAATCAACGTCGCCCTCAAATTTTACGCCTATCCCTTTTAAAACAGCCAAAATTTTAAGCGTTTCTTCTCTCGTCATATACCGCCTCTCTTTCTTTTTGTAATTTGTCTAAAAATTCATTGTTAAAAGTTTTTTTAGATGATTTATTCTTTCTGTTCCAGTTTCTTAAAGTCGCTTTCCAATCTTTCATCGGCACTTTCCCTATTTTCCAACCATTGCTTTCGTAATAATCAAAAAAATTATCGGGTTCTACTTGCAAATTTTCTTGCATTATGTAATCTTTTATTTGTTCTTTTGTTGGTTTTGAAAATATACATTTTTTAGCTTTAATTGCATTTTCATTTCTATTTATATTTTCATTTTCATTTTCATTTTCCATATGTGTTGACATATGTTTATCATATGTTTCACATATGTTTGTCATATGTTTCTTTCTATTATGTTTTCTACTCTCACAAAAGTTTTTACGCTTTAAAAATTCTTCTTCCATTCTTTCTTGATAATAACAATTGTTATTATCTTTTTTAAATTTCGAAAATATTTCTTTATCATATGTTCCACATATGAATAACATTTGTTCTTCGCTTAAATGTCCGTGTTGATGTTGCAAACATAATAATTTAATATATTTACCAACTTGCTCATTTGTCATTAAAGCTGTTCCGGTAAGGAAATCGGAAGTATAAAATAAAACCGCTGGGTCTTTAGCCATATCTTTACTCCTTGATATTTACTTTTTTAAATCCGCTGCCTTTCTTAGAGATTTTAAGCTTGTTTAGCAAGCTATTAAGCGTAGTATGGCTTATGTCGAACTTTTGGCAAGTTTCCTTGTTTGAATGTGTTTTATAAAATTCTGATAATTCTTTTTTTGAAATGTTTTGTATTTCCATTTTTTTATCCTCTTTATTTTAGTTTATTTTAAATATAACTATTTTTGCAAACTTTGTCAATTATTCTTTTTCTATATCCTTTATAAATTTATTAAGTCCGTCAATCATCTCTTGTTTTTCTTCTTTTGTAAATTTTGCTATCTTCTTTGACTTTTGTCTTAAATCATCAATCCAATCTTGTCCGGATTGTTTTTGAAGCCACTCAAAAAAATCAAGTGGCTTTTCGTGGGCGATATTTTTATGACAATTAAAGCAAAGCAATATTCCGTTTTCTAAATCCCAGCGAGTTGCATAGTTTTTTCTTGTAAATATGTGATGTGCTTGTCCTTTTGGATTTCCGCACATTCTGCAAACTTTATCTCTCAAATGTATTGCTTTGCTCCAAAGTACATCAAGTTGTTTATTTAACCCGCTATCGCTATTTTTCTTTTTATCCTTGACTTTCTCTTTCGATTTAACTTTGCATTTCGCAGGTCTTAAATAATCATTTGTTTTTTCACTTTTAATTATTTCAAAACCTTTTTCGCATTTTCCATATCTTAAATTATCGCAATTTTTACAAATTCTCATCTTTTATCCCCTCCAATTCTGCAATTTCGGCAGGCGTTAAAGTCGGTATTCCTAATTCTTCACATTCAGAAATTATGCCTTTAATGAATACCGACATTTCCTTTGTGTCATAAGCACTACTTCCAATATAAATCTTGTAATGTGTAAACTTCTTTTGTCCAATTACTCCGTTACCAAAAGGCTCATAATATTTAAAAGCCTTTTTTATTTTTTCTATATCCTCTTCAGTTTTTACGCTAACAACCAAACTAACGCCGTAATCTTTTAACAACTTTAAATAAATTTCATCTTTTGTTGTTTCAAGTTTTACTGCCAATTCCGAGATAAGTTTCCAAGCGTAAGCGTTAGCGTCTAAACTTCTTTTATTCCTCCACTTTTTTATTTCGAGAGTTATATCACAATTTATAAATTTTTTAATATCTTCAATTTCGGTTTTCGGTATTTCAACTTCTGCCAAGAATATTCCGTTTAATGACTGTGATATTTTTAAAAGTTTACTTTTCATTTTATCCTCTCATTTTATCCTCTTAAAATGGGACTTCTTCATCATCAATTTCTTTTTGTTTTTCTTCTGATTTTTCAATAGTTTTTTCTTTGTCTTTTATAAACTTCAGATTTTCAACTTGTATGCTTGTATAAATTTTTGTGCCTGTTTCTGTTTCTGATTTTGTAGTTATCAATTTCCCGCTGATTAAAACGTGTACACCTTTATTTAACCCGTCTAATTCGCCGAAATAAGCACAATTAAAAAAGTAAGCTCTGTTTACCCATTCTTCGCTATCTTTTGGCTTATAATCGTCATTTACAGCTACCGAAAATCTTTGAATTGTTTTTCCTGATGTTGTCTTTCTTATTTCGCAATCTCTTGTAAGTCTTCCTTCAATAGTAACTTGATTTATGTCTTTCATTTTTCTACCTCCATATTTTTTATTTCTTTTTCAATAAGTTCTTTTTCGATTTTGGCTTCTTGCAACATTTTTTCTCGTACTTCAACGGCTATCTTTTTTTCTTCTAACAACTTTTTTAAAATTTCTAATTTATCCATTCATATCTCCTTTATTTATTTTTTCATAGCTTCTATTTTTTTATTCGCCATATCTTTTGTAATGTAATCTACTTTGTAATTCTTTTTTGCATACTCTATCATTTTTGGGAAATCTGCCCCATTTTCTTTGAGCCAAACTTCCTGTTCGTCTGTCATTCTTTCAAGTTGTTTAACTTCTTTTTTATTATTTGCTTCAGTTCCTGCAACGGCGTCAAACATATCGTTTTCCGTTATATCAAATAATGCCATATACATATATCGTCTATTGTAAGTTTCAACTCCTCCAAGAGCTTGTATTTCATTACAGCCTTTTAGTTCTAAACTTCTCATAGGGCTTGAAATTTCAATTTTTTCATCTATTTTTTCAGAATTTATTGCTGTCAAAAAAGCCTTTTCATTATCAAAACTTACATAAGTACAAACTTTATGTTGCTTACATAATTCGATGATAGTCGGCAAAAAATCTGATAATTCAAAATACTGAAAATTACTGAATTTGTTTAACCCTGTTTTTTTCAATCCTTTTTTTAAAAGTTCTGATTTAATCTCTTGTACTTTTTCATAAATGTTTGACATTTTACTCTCCTTTGATATTTATTTTTATACTGTCTTTTACATTGCTAACTTTTTTATATTTTTCTGCTACTTCCGGCAATTTTTCTTTTAATTTTTTTATGTCTATGCTTTCTCTTGTTGTCGGTGCTATATAAGTTATTGATACTTCGCCATTATCAAACTTCTTGATATTTTTATCTCTCATTTCACTTAATATTGCAGACTTAAATTCCTCAACTTCTTTTTCAATCCTTTTAATTGTCTGTATTCCGAGAGTTATTTTAGCTGATATTTCTTTTGAAACTGTTGCAAGTTCTGTTTGCACAGGCTGATACAATTCGCAGTTTCTTTCACATTCTAAAAGCCTTTCAATTTCTTCTTTTGATATTCTCGGAACTTCAATGATGTCTAAATCTTCGGCGTCTTTTGGAAAATGTAAAATCAATAAACTTTTATAAATCTTTTTTTTAAGATATTCATACAACGAAAGTTGCCAACTGCAAGCCGTCATATCTACATTTTTTCCGGTTTTAATATCAACTATTGTTTTATCTCCATTTGATAAGTCAATCGTTCCTGCAATTTCGTCATTATGTACGATATATTCACTTTTTAAATCTGCCGTTGCTAAATTGCTTAATATTTCAACTATTCTTTTTGCTTCTCGAGTAGTTGGCATAATCTGATTTTTAACCCAATCGCTTACTTCTTTATGTATTTTATTTCCTCGTTCTCTCGCTTCTTCCAAAACAGCAGGACTTATCATAACATCTGAAAAATCCGTTGAAAGTCCGTGTTTCTTTAAAAGAGTTGTAACTGACAATAGCTCTTTTTTTCCTAAAAAGTACTTGTGATTTTGTTCATCAAATTTAATTTTTGCCATTTTATTCTCCTATAAAATCATTTTCATATTTTGTTTTTTCATTCCCTATCTTTACAAGTTCTCCATCAATATAAACAATCTCTGTATATTCTCCTTTATCAATATATACAGTCCCCGTCTTTTCGTTTCGTTCGATAAATCCGAAAACTTTTTTTGTTGCGTAATTTACGAAATGCGAAATTGCAAAAAGTAGAATAATTATAACTGCAAAAATTATTATTATTCTTATTTTATCTTTTGTGATGTTTTTCATTTTACATCTCCTTTTTAAAAAATTCTTGCAACTTCTGATTTCCCCATTGTCCTTTTGTTAATTCTATGATTTCTCTGATAGAATATTTTGTTTTTTTCTTGATTGACAAAACAAAATTTTTAGTACCAAATTCGCAAGCTCCGGTTATAATTCTATACATTTTCACAGACTCTTCAAAAGAAAGTATGCTATCTAATTTCAAATTCTTATAAATCGATGTATCTCGATTACTAATCTTGTAAATTAAACTTTCTTTTGCTTCTTTTATTGTTTTCCCGTGCGAAAATAAATTACCGTTTTTCACGATATAAGATATTTCATTCTTGATTTTTACTTTTAAAACATTTTTGTGTTTTTTGATAATTTCGCAAAAAATGCCATCAATTTTACGATATCTTCCGTTTTGCCATTTTAAATTTAAAGAAAAATATAAAGAATTCTTTTCGTGAAAATCTGGTGGTAATTGTTTGGTTTTTATATTTTTTCTACTTATTAATCCGCTTAAATCCAAATCACCGCCGACTGTCGGATTGAATTCCTTAGGTATCGAAGTTAATCCGCTTAAATACAAAGAACCGCCGACTGTCGGATTGAATTCCTTAGGTATCGAAGTTAATCCGCTTAAATCCAAA
>Ga0302244_1000313_pt1 | contig 39790 bp, 33 predicted proteins | sample AAG_UR_Phe_MG_FD_193513 | JGI IMG/M metagenome (GOLD analysis project Ga0302244, IMG submission 193513) | Enriched activated sludge microbial communities from anaerobic digester in WTTP, New Holstein, Wisconsin, United States - AAG_UR_Phe | ecosystem: Engineered > Bioreactor > Anaerobic >... | reverse complement strand
GGCTGGCTGCAATCAGTGAGGTATTCCATTCGTTCCGCGCCGAGAATGCAGTTACCCAGTTCTGGGTAGCAATCACGGCCCTCTCTCCTGCACCCGATCCGTCACCAAGCTTGTTGTCCTTCATGAAAGCTCCTATCCTTCCCAGGAAAACATTTACATAATCAGGCCGGGCAGCCCTGGTAACCAGTACATTCTGCCTGGCGCTGAATCCGAGCGTGAAATTAATCCTTACACCTGCCTCCCTTAGTTTGCGGGCGCCAATCAGACCTTCAGCAGTAAAAGGAACTTTTATGATGAAATGATCGGGACAGATTTCATGATATCTCTTTCCATAATACTCTATTGCCTTTATATCATGGGCCGTATCGGTGTGAAGCTCGACACTTACATAAGCGCCGAATTTAGATGCCAGCCGCAAGCCATGCCTTGCATTGAGCATAAAAGCTATTTCCCTTACCCGCGACTCAAGAGGAAGCTCATGTACAATATGCCTGGCTTCCGCGATGAACACATCGTAGATTCCTTTCTGTATCTCATTGTTCAGAAGGGTGTTATTGGTTGTCAGAGCGCTCATCTCAGCCGACCAGTTGGCCTCAGCCTCCTCGATATCGCCAGTGTCGAGCCACAGCTCCGTACCGGTATCCCTTAATGATTGCCAGAATGAATCATTCTTTCCCTTAACATGCTTCTCATACAGATTCGCCCAGATAAAATCGCTTATTCGCGTATTCAGATCGGCCATATTACAAGTTTGTTTCAGATTTTACTTTTTCCCCCGGTTGCCCACAATGAATTATCAGATATTAACAATCACGCTGACTGAGATCTTTCCCGGAACCCTGCAAAAATATACAAATTTCCGTGCCGGTCTTACCGAATATTAATAGCTTTATATCGCAAATAAAAAATCAGTGTTATGAAGATATTTCCGGGATTATTGCTGCTCTTAAGCTTTATTCCGCTCCAGGGGCAGATCGTATATGAAAAGTACTTCACCGACAAGGTTTTGCGATTCGACTTCATGCTTGCCGGCAACAGCAGCGAAACGCTTGTATATCCTGTGGGAATGAAAGAGGAACAGTATTTTGCAGGATCGAGACAGAATCTTGTTGATCCCTTCGGTTACGGTAATTTCAAGTATGAAGTTTTCGACTCAACGGGAAGTGTTCTCATTTATTCAAGGGGATTCTGCACCCTCTTCCAGGAATGGCAGACAACTGAAGAAGCCCGCAACACCAACAGGAGCTTCTACGAAGTTGCCACCATGCCCTTCCCGAAAGACAAAATACGGTTCGTCCTCAGCATAAGGGAAAAGAACGGAAACTTCTCCCGGATTTATGAAACCGCTATTGATCCGAACGACTTCTATATCAGAAAGGAAAAGCCTTTGGATACGAACTTCTCAAGAATATACGGAAAGAGCGATCCTGCAGTCTCCGTCGACCTGGCGTTCATAGCCGAGGGATACAGGGCAGATGAAATGGATAAATTCAGGGACGACGTGAAGAAACTGACAGATGTACTTATGGCCGAACCCCCTTTCAGTGAATACCCCGACAAAATAAACATCTGGGCAGTAGAAGCTGTTTCGCAGGATTCGGGAACCGACGTTCCGGGTGAAAGGATTTATGTGAACACTGCACTGAACTCCACTTTCTACACCTTCGGAACCGACAGGTACCTGACCACCACCGACATCAAGGCGGTAAACGATTTTGCTTCCCTTGTACCACACGACAATATAATAGTCCTTGTCAACAGTAACAGGTACGGAGGTGGAGGGGTTTACAACTATTACAGCGGCCTGACAGCCGGACACAAGCTTTCGCCTATGGTTTTCATGCATGAATTCGGGCATGGCTTTGCCGGACTAGGCGATGAATATTATACATCGGATGTGGCATATGATGAGTTCTATCCGCTTAATGTCGAGCCCTGGGAACCAAATATCACAACCCTGGTCAACTTTGAATCAAAATGGAAAAACCTTATCTCAAAAGATACACCCCTGCCTACTCCGGCAGAGGAAAGATTCAATAATACGATCGGATTGTTTGAGGGAGCCGGCTATTCTGCCAAAGGGATTTACAGGGCTGAAACAGACTGCCGCATGAAAAGCAACGGCCCCCGCGGATTTTGTACAGTATGCCGGGAAGCCCTCAGGAAAATGATTGAGTACTACATAAAATAGTTTCGGAAATCCCTGCTTCCCCGCCTATTGCTCCCGCGTAATGGATTCTACTTAATCGCTACTCCTCAAATAGTTCTTTTGCCGTTTCCAGTGGTATCTCCCTGTTCCCGACGTATGCAACCACTTTTGCTTCACTGTAACCGTTCCGTCTTAGCAGGTCAGCATATTCGGAAGCACTTTCAAAAGTGATAAATTTTCCTATCAGGTATACCAGGCTTTCGTCTTCAGCCTGAATAATATCAAAACCCCTGTTTCCTGCCATGGTCCTGAACAACCCTGTTGTCTCCTCATTCAGCGGCTTGCCCGATCTTGTAACTTCAACCCTGAAGGAAAGGGTTGCAGGTTCAGAAGGTTTAGCGGCCTGCACCTCAGTTTCCTGAAGCGACTTGTTGCTCCACTCCCCTTCCATCAGAAGCGCTCGTTCGAGCGAAACCGGCTTGTCGTCAAGAACTGCCGTCAGAAAAGCATCCCTGAATCCCATCTGTTTCATGACAGTCAGCGACTTTTCGGCATCCTTCCTCATACGGAACATTCCTGCATAATATCTGACGGATGATTTTCCCGGCGAAGTGAAACCGTAAACGGGGGTAATCCCCTTGAAGAAAGACAGATCGACGGGCTTGCTGAAAACCCCCACCTGTATCCTGTAAACAAGTCCGGCAGGTGTTTTCGGATCATAGGAAATATTCTGATTCCCATAGCCTGCCGGATCGCTTTCAACCCTGAAAAGCGAGTCAACGATCGGGGCCTGCCGCGGTTTTTCCTGATCAATCTGCTGACTAACAGGAGTGGAGGTATGGATCCCGGCAAAACCAAATTTTTCATCCGCCATTCTCTGATAATCACCTGCAAGCGCCTTAGCTTTCGCCTCACCGGCAGCAGCCTCCCTCTGCTGCACGGGGGAAAGCCTGTCATACTGCTTCCTGTAGCCGGTTGCAATGGCATACAGCGAGTCAGCCATCACCTGGTACTTCATGACTTCCGACAGTAAGCTGTCATACGCGGCCGGAACTTCCAACTTTACAGGAAGCTGTTTCTCCACGACATTCTCAGACGATCCCGCAACTGCATACCTGCCACTTGTTTTTTCAGGTCCAAGACTTCCGGTAAGTTCCCTGCATTCCTTTAAATACCTCGCAACATTCATCCCCCTTGCCTTTTTCCTGCCGGCCTTCTCCGTGAATGTATCATAGGCATCAGCTGCTTCAGGAAATCTGCCTTCAAGCTGATAGGCCCTGCCAAGATAAAACCAGGCATCATCAGGAATGATTTCCGATCCGCCGGAATAGCTTAACACTTCGTCCAGATATTCAATCGCCTTCTCAGGATCGCTGTTCATGTTGACCAGGCAGACAGCTGAATAGTATTTATAAATAGGAAGGGAATATATTTCCAGTAACGACTCAAATTCATCAAGAGCCCAGTTGTACTCTCCCCTTCCGAAGGCTTCCATTGCAATCTCCCTGGATGGCCTGACCGACAGTCGCTGCGAATACAATATCCCCTGAACAGCAGCAAGCGCGAGCAAAACTACCCATATCAACCGGCTGTATTTTATTCTTTTACCCACTAAATCCCCGTGTTGCAAGTAAAGCTTCCAAAGTTAAGCGCTCAAATCATCGCGTAAATTACAAAGCCTTTTTCTGAAAATCTCATGTTAATAACAATTTCTGCCTTATGTTCAGAAAACGACTCAAACTTCGTAAATTTAACCCTAAATACAAAATTTACACCCTTATGGTAATACTAAAGGAAGGCATGGCTGCCCCGCCGTTCGAAGGCATTGATCAGGAAGGCCGTATAGTTAGGCTCAGCGATTTCAAAGGCAAAAAACTGGTTCTCTATTTTTATCCCAAAGACAATACTCCGGGATGCACGGCAGAAGCCTGCAACCTGCGCGACAACTACGATGATTTCCTGAACAGGGGTTTTGCAGTTGTCGGAGTAAGTGCCGACAGCGAGAAATCGCACAGGAACTTTGCTGAAAAACACTCTCTCCCCTTCCCGCTTTTAGCCGATACTTCAAAGAAGATAGTGACTGATTACGGCGTATACCGGGAAAAGAAAATGTATGGAAAAAACTTTCTCGGAATTGTCAGGACAACTTTCATAATTGATGAGAACGGGCAGATAGAGTCAGTAATCGGCAAGGTAGACACAAAAAACCACTCGGAACAGATATTCAAATTATACCAGTAACAAATAGCATTATGAGCAACGAAAAAAAAGAAATCAGCAAGGAAAAGCTGAAAGCACTTGAAGTAACAATCGGGAAAATCGAAAAGGATTTTGGCAAGGGAACCATTATGAAACTGGGTGACCATGCCATTGAAAATATCCAGGTAATATCATCGGGATCAATAGGACTCGATTTTGCACTGGGTATAGGAGGATACCCAAGGGGCAGGGTTATAGAGATATACGGACCCGAAGCCTCAGGAAAAACCACGCTGGCAATCCATGCCATAGCCGAAGCACAGAAAAACGGCGGTATTGCCGCCATAATTGATGCAGAACATACTTTTGACAGAAACTATGCTGAAAAGCTTGGCGTCGACATCGAAAATCTGCTGATTTCCCAACCCGACAGCGGGGAACAGGCTCTCGAAATAACTGATAACCTTATCCGTTCCGGTGCCCTCGACATAGTAGTTATCGACTCAGTCGCGGCACTCACGCCCAAGGCAGAGATCGAAGGCGAAATGGGCGATTCCAAGATGGGACTCCAGGCCAGACTGATGTCGCAGGCCCTTAGAAAACTAACAGCAAATATCAGCAAAACAAACACTTCGTGCGTTTTCATTAACCAGCTCAGGGAAAAAATCGGGGTGGTATTTGGAAATCCCGAAACGACAACCGGGGGTAATGCACTGAAGTTTTATTCCTCCGTCAGGGTCGATATTCGCCGGATAAACCAGATTAAGGATGGAGAAGATGTCGTAGGCAACAGGACAAGAGTGAAAATCGTAAAGAATAAACTCGCTCCGCCATTCAGAAAAGCCGATTTCGACATCCTCTACGGGGAAGGTATCTCGCAATTGGGCGAAATCATCGACCTCGGGGTTGATTATGATATAATCAAAAAAAGCGGCTCGTGGTTCAGCTACGGCGATACCAAACTGGGCCAGGGAAGGGATGCCGTAAAACAGATCATAAAAGACAACCCTGAACTATATGACGAACTGAAACAAAAAGTAACCGAAGCTCTTAAAAATAATAATAAATAGACTATCCACCATGAAGAGGACATCTTACCTGTTGATGATCGCGATCGTCCTGATCCACTTTTCCTGTAAACGAAACTCATCTGTACAAAGCTCCGCTGAAGCTCCGGAGGACATAAACACCAGCCTTACTGCCGAAGAAAAGGCAGGAGGCGTGATGACTCCCGAGATCATGCATAAATTTGGCCGGCTGGGATCAATTGCACTGTCGCCCGACGGTTCAACCGTGCTTTATACAGTAACCCTTACCGACCTGCCCACTGAAAGAAGGCAAACCGATATATATGCCATCCCCGCGGCGGGAGGTGAAGCGGTCAGGCTCACAACAGGAGGAGGATACTCACCCCAATGGTTTGACAATGGAAATAAAATAGCATTCATAAGCGGGTCCGATCTCATGACAATGAATCCCGACGGAACTGAAAAAACCAGGGTGGAAGGCATTTCCGGATTCGAAATGTTCAATATATCCCCCGACGGGAAAAAGATCCTATTCACAAAAAGAGTAAAACTCGACCAGACGGCTATCGAAAAGCATAAGCTGCCCAATGCAAAGGTCAGAATCATTAATGACCTGATGTACAGGCACTGGGACGCCTGGAGCGATTATTCATACAGCCATATCTTCATCGCTTCATTCAACGGGAAAACCGTTTCAGGCGAAAAGGACATCATGAAGGACCAGAGGTTTGAGTCGCCCCTGGCACCCTATTACAGTGAAAGCGAGATAGCATGGAGCCCCGACGGCAAGTACATAGCGTACACATCCAAGAGACTCATAGGAATTGAGGACGCCAGAAGCACCAACTCCGACATCTACCTCCATGAGCTGGCATCAGGAAAAGAAATCAACATCACTGAAGGCAACCTTGGATATGACAGGTGTCCGGTATTCTCACCCGACGGGTCAAAGATCGCGTACCAAAGTATGGAAAGGAACGGTTATGAGGCTGATCTCGACCGCCTCTTCGTTTACGATATCAACAGCCAGACCCGCAACTGGATATCAAAGGGATGGCAGTTCGATGTTGAAAACCTGACCTGGGAAGGCGAACAAAAGCTCTGGTTTACCTGCTCTCATCTCGGTACCGCCCAGATTTTCAGGACGGACATGAATACCGGGATTATTGAAAAAGTTACCGAAGGAGTACATAACCTGGGGCCGATCTGCCTCAGCGGGGAAGTAATGGTTGCCGGAATAGCCTCAATGTCAATGGCTCCCGAAATAGCAACAGTTGACATGTCATCAGGGAAGATCAGTCAAATCACTTCCATAAACAGGCATATCTACGAATCGGTTAACATGGGCAAGGTTGAGGAAAAATACATAAAGACAAAGGATAACAAGGACCTGCAGATGTGGGTGGTGTATCCTCCCTCATTCAATCCTTCGGAGAAATACCCTTCTCTTCTTTTCTGTAACGGCGGACCTCAGTCGACACTCGACCAGTTCTGGTCGTACAGGTGGAACCTCCAGATGATGGCTGCAAAGGGATATATTGTCTACGCACCCAACAGACGAGGCGTTGCCGGCTTCGGACAGGCCTGGAAGGAACAGATTTCAGGCGACTACGGCGGGGCAAACATGCAGGATTATCTCGATGCCGCTGATGCCATGGCCGCGGAATCGTACGTGGATCGCGAAAGGATGGGAGCTGTGGGAGCCAGCTACGGAGGATTCTCGGTTTACTATCTTGCAGGCATACATGGCGGACGATTCAAAGCGTTCATTTCCCACTGCGGGATGTTCAACTTCACAAGCTGGTACGGTTCCACCGAGGAACTGTGGTTCCCAAACAAGGACATCGAAGGACCGTACTGGAACAATCCAAAAAGCTACCGCTTCTCCCCGCACCTCAGGGTCGAGGAATGGGATACACCCATTTTGATAATAGTGGGCGCCAACGACTTCAGGATCCCCTACACCCAGAGCCTGGAGGCCTTTCAGGCCGCGCAGTTACTTGGCATCCCGAGCAGGCTGCTGTTCTTCGATGATGAAACCCACTTCGTCGTCAGACCGCACAACGCGGTAATCTGGCAAAGAGAGTTCTTCGAATGGCTTGATACATACCTGAGGTAAACAAATCCGGCTTCAGCGAAGGCCCTGCGCCGGGCTAAGAGCCAAGAAGTTTCATTACCAGATCTACTTTGGCATCGATTGGCAGTTCGCCGTCAATCCAGTGGATTACAACGCCTTTCCGTTCCATGCCGCGGAACCAGGTCATCTGTCTCTTTGCAAACTGGTGAATGGCAATCTCCAGCGACCTGCTCATGGCTTCATATTCCATCCTTCCCGTCAGGTAAAGAGTAATGTATTTATATTCAAGGCCGTAATAAATCAGGGTATCCGGATCAACCCCCCGGTCCAGAAGCTTCTCCACTTCCTGTATCATCCCCCCGGCGAGCCTGGCCTTAAGCCTGGTGCTGATCCTTTCCCTGCGCATCTCACGGTTGTAAAGCACCCCGACCACCAGGGGATTTGAAACAGGAAATGAGGCAATAGTCTCGGCATGCAGGGCAAGGTATCTTTCAATCTCAATGGCCCTGATTGCCCTCTTTCTGGTATCAATATCGGTAATGTTGTGGAGTTTCCTGTAAGTCGAAAGGATGGCCGTCAGTTCCTCCATTGTTTTATCTTCAAGACTCTTTCTCAGATCAGGGTCGGGAGGCACCTCCGGAAGCCTGTAAGCCGACACCACCGAGTCGATATACATTCCTGAGCCTCCGCAAACAACAGGGAATCTGTTCTTTTCCCTCAGGGCGGTCAAAACCTTTACAAAATCGCGCTGGTACTCGAACACATTGTAGCGGTAACCCGGATCCCTGATGTCGATCAGATGGTACGGAACCTTTATCCCGTCAACAATGTAATCATCGAGATCCTTCCCCGTGCCAATATCCATCTGCCTGTAAACTTGCCTGGAGTCAGCGCTGATTACATCGCCGCCAAGCCCGTGGGCAAGCCTTGCAGCCAGGCTTGTCTTGCCCGATGCAGTAGGCCCCGTAACAACAAGCATGTCGTACCGAACGGTGTTCTTTGCCGGTTCATTCATGGAGAATTCTAAATATGAAGCAAATTACCATAAATTTATTTAATTTTGGCTCTCTAAATTAGCTTGCAGATGGATTTTAAATTTCTGGCTGATACGGTCAGGAACATTATCCTGAATACCGTAAAGGAATGGGATTCGATATATACGGAAAACAGGCCCGCGAGTTTGTTTTCAAGAAGCCTGTTCTTTCCCCTGGTGACACTTGCTTCAATTTCAACTTTCCTGGGAGCATTCCTCTTTACCAACACGGAACTGACCAATATCTATTCCCTCATTGCCGGAATAAGATACTTCATTGTGATGACAATAGTCGTTTACGGAACAGCATTGGCCCTGAGAGAGATAATGAGAAGCTTCGGTTACAGGAACGATTCAGGCACTGCTTTCAAGATTGTCTCCGTCTCAGTAGTTCCCCTGCTACTCTGCCAGATAGTAAGCCAGCTTTTTGAGTCATTCATTTTCGTGAACATCCTCGCTTTTTTCGGTTTATACATTCTGTACACAGGCATTGAAAGAATGATCTCCCCCTCGGAATCAGACCGCATCAAAATAATACTGGCCGTTTTGCTTGTTTTCTTTCTCCTGTTCATCCTAACCGGTAGAATTATAGCCCAAATAAGCGATAAATTCTATTTCTCAATCTTTGCCTGAAACATAATATGAGATCGGCCGGTTCAAATATTGTGATAAAAAACAAAAAGGCATCTCACGATTATGTGTTTCTTGAAAAGTTCATTGCCGGCATCAAGCTTACCGGCACAGAGATCAAGTCGATAAGGGCCGGAAAGGCTGCCCTCACTGATGCTTTCTGCCAGTTTACAAACGGGGAACTGTATCTGAAGGGCATGCATATATCCGAATACTGGTGGGGAAATCTCAATAACCACGATCCGCTAAGGGAAAGGAAACTCCTTCTGACCAGAAGGGAGTTGAGAAAGCTGGAAAGAAAGGTAAAGGAGACAGGCCTTACAATAATTGCAATAAAGGTTTTCATAAACGACAGAGGCCTGGCCAAAGCCGAGATAGCCCTCGCGAGAGGCAAGAAGGAATATGACAAGCGCGAAACCCTGAAACGACGCGATGCCGACAGGGAACTCGACAGAATAAGAAAAAAGTGATCAGAAGTTCGGGCTGAGCAGATACCTTGAGTAGAACCTGTAAATATTCTCCACAGCCTCGTCAGCGGTATCAACAAGTGTAAAGATATCAAGGTCCTCAGGCGAGATATTACGCTCCTCTGCCAGCATAACCTGTTTTATCCATTCAATAAGTCCGGTCCAGTATTTAACTCCTACCAGTATTATGGGGAATTTGCCGATTTTCTTTGTCTGGATCAGTGTAAGGGCTTCAAACAACTCATCGAAGGTGCCGAAGCCGCCCGGAAGAACAATGAATCCCTGGGCATACTTCATGAACATCACTTTCCTCACAAAGAAATGATCGAAGGTTATGAGCTTGTCTGAATCGATGAAAGCATTGGCACGCTGTTCAAACGGAAGATCAATGTTTATACCCACCGATTTGCCGTTACCCTTCCTGGCTCCCTTGTTTGCAGCCTCCATTATCCCGGGACCGCCCCCGGTTATCACTCCATAGCCGTTCTGAACCAGTTTGAAAGCTATTTCTTCAGCCAGCTTGTAATACTTGTCATTATAATGAGTCCGGGCCGATCCGAATATTGAAACACAGGGTCCTATCCTGGCCAGCTTCTCAAAACCCTCAACCAGTTCGGCAATGATCTTGAACACTCTCCACGAATCGGTCACATGAATCTCATGCCACGACTTCTCCGCGAATGCTTCACTGATCGGGTCATTCTGCATCTCATCCTTCATAAGCTTGTTTTTGTAGAATTCAAATATATATAAAATCTAATCCCTGAGCTCATGCTCAAGAAATTTGGCAGTGTGACTGTCACGGCATTTCAGAAGCTCTTCGGGTGTGCCGGCAAATACAAGGTATCCGCCGTTCTTACCCCCTTCCTTCCCAAGGTCAATAATGTAATCGGCCATCTTGATCACATCCATGTTATGTTCGATCACTATCACGGTGTTACCCCTGTCGACCAGTTTGTTGAGAACATCCAGGAGAACCCTTATATCTTCAAAGTGAAGACCTGTTGTCGGCTCGTCAAGAATGTAGAGCGTCCTGCCCGTATCCTTTCGCGACAGCTCGGCAGCCAGCTTGATCCTCTGCGCCTCACCTCCCGACAATGTAGTCGATGGCTGGCCAAGCCTTATATATCCAAGTCCAACATCCTGCAGTGTCTTGATCTTGTGATATATCGACGGGACGTTTGCAAAGAATTCCACGGCCACGTTGACAGTCATGTCGAGGACATCACTTATTGACCGGTCCTTGTATTTCACCTCAAGAGTCTCGCGGTTGTACCTCTTCCCGTTGCAATCTGTACAATGCACATAAACATCGGGGAGAAAATTCATCTCGATGGTTTTGACGCCTGCCCCCTGGCATCCCTCGCAGCGGCCGCCCTTCACGTTGAAAGAGAACCTGCCGGCACTGAATCCCCTGATTCTTGCCTCCGTGGTCTGCTCAAAAAGCTTCCTGATATCGGTGAAAACACCCGTGTAAGTTGCAGGGTTGGATCTGGGCGTCCTGCCGATAGGCGACTGGCTAACTTCTATTACCTTGTCGAGATACTCCATCCCCAGAATATCCTTGTATGGAAGCGGCATCTTGCCTGAGTTGTGAAACCTCCTCGCCAGGGCCGGATGAAGTGTCTGGTTCACAAGCGATGATTTTCCGCTTCCCGATACGCCGGTGATGCAAATAAAAGTTCCCAGGGGGAAAACGGCATCCACGTTCTTCAGATTGTGTCCCGAGGCTCCTGTCATGATAAGGAATTTGCCGTTACCCTTCCTCCTTTCACCCGGTATATTTAATTTATTGGTGTTGTTGAGATAAGCTGCCGTAAGAGTGCCAAAAGCCCTGATCTTCTCCGGCGATCCCACTGCCACAACTTCTCCGCCGTGACGTCCGGCACCCGGACCCATGTCGATGATATAATCCGACGATTGTATCATCTCCTTGTCGTGTTCAACCACTATAACCGAGTTACCCGCGTCCCGCAATCGCTTAAGGGAGGTTATGAGCCTCCTGTTGTCTCTCTGGTGAAGTCCGATGCTGGGTTCATCGAGGATATACAGAACATTCACCAGCCTCGAGCCTATCTGCGTTGCAAGCCTTATGCGCTGGCTTTCTCCTCCCGAAAGAGTCCGGGCTCCCCTGTTAAGCGAAAGGTAATCGAGTCCAACCTCAACAAGGAATCCAAGCCTGCCCCTTATCTCCTTGAGTATCTCCGCGGCAATGATCCTCTGCCTTTCCTGCATCCTTTCCTCAATATTCTCCATGAATACCGATAATTCCCTGATATCCATTGCAGCAAGCTCCCCGATATGCTTCCCGTCGATCCTGAACCACAGAGATTCTTTCTTCAGCCTTGTTCCGCCGCAGTCGGGACATACATCATACTGAACATACTGATCCTTTATCTTCTGACCGTTCTTCTTACCGTTTATCACTTCGAGGTTCCCGACAAAACTGACCACTCCCTCAAATGTCATGGAATAATTTGAAGTCATCCCGAGCGGAGTGTTCGAAAGCCTGAGTATCTCATCCGAGCCGTAAAGCACTTTGTTAAGAGCCTCTTCTGGTATGTCCCTTATGGGAGTGTCGATGGTGAATCCGTTCTTGTCGGCAATTGCCTCTATCTGCCAGAAGATCCATATATTCTTGTACCTGCCAAGAGGTTCTATACCTCCCTTCCTGATGCTTAACGAAGGATCGGGAATCATTTTGCTGATATCAATGCTTGAGACCTCCCCGAGTCCGTTGCAGTGGGGACAGGCTCCAAGCGGTGAGTTGAATGAGAATGTATGGGGAGCAGGCTCATTGTATGAGATGCCTGTCACCGGGCACATCAGATGACGGCTGAAGTACCTCGGTTCCGGATCTTCCGCATCGAGTACCATCATAACGCCGTCACCCTGATCGAGCGACATCTGGACGGATTCGTGCAAACGCTTGTCGCTGACATCCCCAACCCTGAACTTGTCGACAACCAGCTCGATGTTGTGAGTCTTGTACCTGTCGAGCCGGAGCCCGTGAGTAATCTCCCTTATCTCGCCATTGATCCTGACATTGAGAAATCCTTTCCGCCGGAGCTGTTCAAAGAGCTCCCTATAATGTCCTTTCCTCCCCTTCACCAGAGGCGACAGAAAATATATCTTCCTGCCGGAATACCGGCGGGTAACAAGTTCAAGTATCTGCTCGTCGGTGTACCTTACCATCTTCTCGCCCGAAGCCCATGAATACGCTTCCCCGGCCCTGGCATAAAGAAGCCTGAGAAAATCATATATCTCGGTAATGGTGCCTACGGTCGATCTTGGATTCTTATTGGTTGTTTTCTGCTCAATGGAAATTACCGGGCTCAGTCCGGTTATCTTGTCAACGTCGGGCCTTTCCATTCCCCCCAGAAACTGCCGGGCATAAGCTGAAAGGGTTTCCATATACCTCCTCTGTCCCTCGGCATATATGGTATCAAAGGCCAGCGACGATTTGCCGCTCCCGCTAAGTCCGGTGATCACAACCAGCCTGTTCCTCGGAATGGTGACATCTATGTTCTTGAGATTATGAACCCTGGCTCCGTATACCCTGATCTCTTCCTTCATTACAACACCAACATGACAGCTATCAGTCGCTATTACCCCCGAAAACACGGGTGCGCATTCCCTCATCAGGGATCTTTATAAAATACTCCTTGTTCGGACGGGGCGAAAAATAAGGTTTCCTGAGCCAGGGGTTAAGGAACTTCAGTATTTTGTAATTCGTATTGTATTTCGCCGCGAAATCCGAAAAATTGGAAATGGCAGTGTCAACTTTCAGTTCAGTGTAGGAAAGAGGAGGATAAAGATCAGCCGGGGATATGTCAAAACCGTATCGCGCCGGATCGCTTATCACAAGCTTGTAGGCAACAACCCTGAAAATATACCTTGCTGTCTCCTCGTTCAACAAAAGGTCGTAGTAGTTATCCTGCTTCTGTATCCGGATCTGCTCATCAACCGATGCTCTGCCACTGTTATAGGATGCCGCCGCCATTGTCCAGCTGCCGTACTTCTCATATGACTTCCTGATAAAGTTGCAGGCAACTTCGGTAGATTTCTCCAGATGATATCTCTCGTCAATTACATTGTTTATCTCCATTCCCAATTCCCTGCCGGTGGCGGCCATTATCTGCCAGAATCCGGTGGCCCCGCTCGGTGACACCACATTGCTGAATTCACTTTCAGCTGCCACCAGGTATTTGAAATCGTCGGGAATATTATTCTCCCTTAAAATCTTTTCAATTACAGGAAAATACCTGTTGGCCTTCTTGATTATAAGGATAGTTGAAGAATGTCTGAACGCGGTTACAAGCAGTTCACGGTCGAGACTTTCGCGGGTATCAAAATTCTCCAGGGGTACTCTCTCTCCTGCAAAGCTAACTTCATCGGGTATCCTGTAAGGCCTGTTGAAGAAGGCGGAATCGACCGGCGAAAGGGGTTCATAGTTCCGCGTAAAACTCTTAAAGCTCTGGTTTACAATAAAGACTGAAACGGCCAGACCAACCAATCCTATTCCAAAAACCAGCGAACGTATATTCGATTTAAGCATGATTCAATTGCGGGTGATAAAACAAGCTGCAAAGGTAGTGATTTTACGGCTTATAAATTAGCCGGCATAATCCTGAAATGAACAAAAAGAGATAAAAAGGACTGAAAAGGAATTCAGCCTGGAGGCGGACTTGTCAGAAGCGGTACGACAGACCTGAGAAAATCCCGAATGAGTAAGGATTGACCGTAATGCTTCCTATATTACTGAAAGGATTAAGATAATAACGGAAGGTAGGTTCAAGATTCAGGGATATCTTATCATTGAGAGTATATTCCATTCCCATTCCAAGGGAACTGCTGACCAGGAAGTTATTCAGGCCGGCTGTCTTGCCGACATCGTACCTGTTGTTGCCCGCCATGGCATGAACCGTGTTGTTTACCAGCAGGTTATACGACATACCGCCAATAAGGTTGAAATCGACCGCCCTGTCAATAAGCTTGTATCTGAGCAATACAGGCATCTCAATGTAACCGAAATTCTGATAGAGGGAATTGTCGAGAGAAGGCAGGTTGGCTTTTACAGGATCGAAAACATCCCTGCCGTACATCGTGACAACCCTGTCACCCATGTTATCGCTAAGGTAAACATCGGGATTCTTTGTCAGAATAATCCCCGATGAGGTATGAACCTCAAAATTATGATCGCCCTTGGTATAATCGAACTTACTGAAGCCCGAGAAGGATTTAATGTTATCCACCTCGTTGCCGATCGATGCATAATAAAGTCCCGACTGAATGCTTAGTTTCTTGCTGATCTTATAGGAAACCCCGACCCCTCCCGAATAGGACATCCTTGGCTGTTCAAGGGGAAAACTGCCGGGGAAATCGCCCTGACCGCTTCCCGGACGGAGGTAATACATCGGTGAAGCCATCGCGGTCAGTCTCCATTTGTTATCCTTCTTTACAGGTTCTTCAACAAGAGGATCAATAACGGGATTGTTGCCTGCATATGGATTGAATTCGGCAGCCGGCCGGCTGGGACGGTCAATCAGTGAAGAGGGTTTCATCAGGGAGTTGCTGATATCAGGTGTACCCGGTCGGGCAACGAAAGCAGCCGGAACAAACTGTTCTTCAACTGATTCGGCATCGGGGCCGGGAAGCCGGTCGGCCTGCTGCCCGCTGACTGAGCCGGTCTGACGATCGTCTGAGGGCATTGTTCTGACAAGAGTCGGTTCGGCAGGAATGGCCCTGTCGAATATCTGATCCTGACCATAGGATATCGCGGGCTCATTGAATGATGACGGGTTCTGCCTGCTGAGACGGTATGCCAGGAAAGTCATTGAAACAAGCAATGTAACCATGGCTGCAGTCCTGAGTAAAGCGACATACCTCTGCTTTTTCCTGATCGCGGGCAGAATGTTGTTCCATACCTCAGGCGGGGGAAGAACTTCAAAGTCTTTCAGTCCGTTCCTGAAAAGAAGATCTATATTTGCCTTCCTGTCATCCATTTACTGCACTCTTCCTTATACCCGTATATAAATTCACCTTCTTCTGAAGGATTGCCCTCGCCCGCGAAAGGTTTGACTTCGAAGTACCTTCGGAGATATTTATCATCCGGCTTATCTCCTTGTGCGAATAGCCCTCTATCGCGTACAGGTTGAAAACCATCCTGTATTTGGGCGGAAGCTCTCTTATGATGTCCAGCAGGTCACTCGCCTCAAGCCCCGAATAATCATCATTGTCGGGGTCAGCATCCGGTTCCTGTATCTGATCTATATTATCAACCCTGAAAAGATTATGCTTGCCGCGGAATTTTTCAAGAGCTGTGTTGACAATTATCCTGTGCATCCATCCTTCAAAAGAACCTTCATTCTTGTAATGGACGAGGTTGTCGAATATCTTAATGAATCCTTCCTGCAGAATATCCCTCGCCTCATCATCATTACCGGAATACTGGAGACTTACCGCGTAAAGCCTCGCGGCATGACGCCTGTACAGAAGTTCCTGATCCCTTCTGTTGCCGGCCAGACAACCTTTGATTATATTTTTTATATCAGGCAAGGTTTAAAGCCTTTTGAAAAGATAAATATAAGCAAAATATGTCTGTTTAAACACGGCTGTTCCAAAAGATTGATGAAAAAAACTGCCAAAAGGTTGCGTCTAATCCGGAATAAACAGAGCTACAGATGTATCACTTCCCCGTAAGCAGCCGCCGCGGCTTCCATAATTGCCTCAGACATTGTAGGATGCGGGTGTACGGATTTAATTATTTCATGAGCGGTGGTTTCAAGCTTTCTGGCAACAACCAGCTCAGAAATCATCTCGGTCACATTTGCTCCAATCATATGTGCTCCCAGAAGCTCCCCGTCGGAAGCATCAAAAATCAGCTTTACAAATCCCTCCTTTGAGCCGGATGCATTTGCCTTGCCGGAAGCCGCGAAGGGAAATTTGCCCACCCTGATTTCCCGGCCGGCTGCTTTGGCTGCAGCTTCGGTCATCCCGCACGAGGCTATCTCGGGTGTAGTGTAGATACACGATGGAATGTTAGAATAGTCGACCGGTTCAGGATCAAGCCCGGCTATCTTCTCAACACAGGCAATCCCTTCCGCGGAGGCAACATGAGCCAGCGCCGGCCCGTGAACAATATCGCCTATCGCGAATATCCCCGGCACATTGGTACGATAGTAATCATCAACAACCACTTTCCCCTTCTCCGTTCTGACACCTGCAAGCTCCAGTCCTATCCCGGTGATATTGGTCTCCACTCCCACCGCCGACAGGACAATATCTGTCTCAAGCTCCTCGTATCCCCTGGGTGTAAGTATCTTCAGCCTGCATTTATCGCCTGAAGTATCGGCCGACTCAACCGACGAACCGGTCAGAACCCTCATTTTCACCTTCTTAAATGACCTCTCAAGTTGCCTCGACACCTCCTCGTCCTCATTCGGAACGATACGGGGCATAAACTCCACAAGTGTCACGCTTGTTCCGATAGTCTGGTAAAAATATGCGAACTCGCTGCCTATGGCGCCCGAACCTGCAACAACCATCGTTTCAGGCTGAACCGGTAGAGTCATCGCCTCACGGTATCCGATTATCTTCCTGCCGTCCTGCTTCAGTCCCGGCAATTCCTTCGACCTGGCTCCCGTGGCAATTATTATATTCCCGGCTGAATATTTCTTTTTGCTTCCGTCATCCGATGTGACTTCAACCTCAGAACCTCCTGCCAAAGCTCCGAAACCCTTCAGCAGTTCAATATTATTCTTCCGGAAAAGATACTGAATACCCTTGCTCATTCCCTCGGCCACTCCCCTGCTGCGGGCTACAATGGCACCGAAATCAGGCTTTGCCTCGGCTCCGCCACGAATCCCGTAATCCTCCGCATGATTTATATAATCCAGCACCTGCGCGCTCTTCAGCAATGACTTTGTAGGGATGCAACCCCAGTTCAGGCATATACCACCTATCTCCGACTTTTCAACCACAGCTACTTTCATATTCAGCTGTGAGGCCCTGATGGCGGCAACATACCCGCCGGGCCCGCTCCCGATTACCAAAAGATCATAATCCATATCTAAATTCGTTATTGTTATTCAATAATTATTTGTCGTAAAACAATAATTCATTTATTGTTTGTCAATAAATTTTTATCGTTATTTTTTAAAAATCTCAGCTGTATCCTGGTTGCCAGCTTTGCCGATATCCAGATGACAACCAGGGTAAATACTATTGTTGCACCCACCGGGATTCCCGCGTAATAGGATATCATATATCCGGCTGCCGTTCCTGCAAAGGCGGCAAGCACCGACCATGCAACTATTAAAGGATATTTTTTCGTGAACAGCATTGCAATGTTTGGCGGTATGGTTAGAAGTGACAATACAAGTACAACTCCGGCCATCCTTATGTTCAGGACGATGGTAAGGGCAATGAGTGAAGTGGTGACATACCTGAACAGGTTCACGTGACGGGTGAAGGTCCTGGCATACTGCTCATCAAAGGAAATATAGAGTATTGTTCTGTAAAAAACTGTAAACCAAACAATAAGTACCACCGACATTATCCCGAGGGCAATGATGTCGCCGTATGTGACAGTCAGAATACTCCCGAAAAGATAGCTTATCAGGTTGGGTGCATAGCCCGGTGTAAGGTAGATGAAAATAATCCCTGTTGCCATGCCAAGAGCCCACATGATACCTATTGCCGAATCCTCCCTGATCTTCTGTTTTACTGAAAGATACTCAATCCCGAGTGCCGACAGTATTCCAAAAACTGCAGCTCCGCCCACCGGATTTATTCCTGCAAAATATCCTATTCCTATCCCCCCGAAGGAAGCATGTGTTATCCCGCCGCTCAGGAAAACCATCCTTCTCGAAACTATATAGGTTCCTGCAAATCCGGCCGAGATGCTGGCAAATAAAGCTCCCAGGAGTCCCTTTATAACAAAATCATATTGAAAAAGGCTAGCTTCCAAGATCAGTGTTTTTTAAGTACTGTATGAGGCACTTCGCCATGAGTTATAAGCTGGATAGGGCATCCGTATTCCTGAAGCTGTTCGTTGCTTATCTCCGACGACGGATGATAGTGAAGATTCCTGTTGACACATGCAAAGGACCTTACATGCGAGGAAATGGTACCGATGTCATGCGACACCATCAAAATGGCCATGCGTTTGTTGAGTATCCTGAGTTTTTCATAGAAATCGTGCTCGAAATTCGAGTCAACAAAGCTTCCCGGTTCGTCAAGAAGAAGAAGTTTCGGATCGCCAATCACAGCCCTTCCAAGAAAGACTCTCTGGAGCTGGCCTCCCGATAGCCCGGAAAGAGGTGAATCCGCCAGCTGCCTCAAACCCAGTTCATCAATAACAGTAGCAGCCCTGGCCTTGTCGGCAGCCGTCATCACGGGAACAAAACCCTTGTGCAACATAAGTCCGGAAAGGACAACATCGGTAACCGTAAGCGGAAAGCTGTGATCGCCTGTTGATATCTGCGGGAGATAACCTATCTTCTTGCCGCCCTGCAGCTCCGGACTGAATTCAATCTTACCCCTTATCGGCACCAGTCCGAGTATGGCTTTAAGAAGTGTGGTCTTACCTCCGCCGTTCGGACCGATAATCCCGATAAAATCATTTTCCATCACCTTCAGCGCGACGTTCTCGAGAGCCGTGAATTCCCCGTAGGAAACCGAAACTGATATTAATTCAAGAAGGGGTTTTGGCATGACGGATCTATTTTAATGCTTCTTCAAAACCGGTCTTAAGCAGCCTGATGATTTCCGAAGTGGATGAATACCAGTCGCCCGAAAGGGGATCGATAAGCTCCACCCTTCCGCCTGTCTCATCAGCTAATGCCCTGACATTCCTGGGATCATATTCCCTCTGGATCAGTATCATTTTTATTTTTTCCTGTCTTGCCATGTCCGTCAGCTCCCTGAGATACGAGGGCGAAGGCTCCTTTCCCTCATTCTCAACGGCAATCTCCTTCAGTCCGTAATCGCGTGCCAGATATGCAAGATTGGGATGGTATATCATGAAAGTCCTGTTTCCTTCAATTGATGTGAGTTCCCTTGCCATAGAATCAAGCTGGCTGATCTTTATAACAAGTTTCCTGTAGTTGTTGTCGTACTCTTGGCTGTTGGCCGGATCGAGTTCTGAAAGGAAATCCCTCACTGATTCCGCCATTCTCAAAGCGCACTTTGGAGATACCCAGTAATGAGGATCGGCTCTTTCAAGGTGTTCCCCCTCATGATGGTGATCATTTTCGATTGCCTCAATACTTTCACCGAGGTTAAGCTTCTTCATCGATTTGTTTATCTCTGAAAAACGGTCCATCCAGGTCATCTCAAAACCCAGATAGCCGTTACAGATATAAGCCTCCGACCTGCGAAGCCTGTCGATCTGATTGGGGTAAGGTTCATAAATATGTGGATTGGCGCCGGCGGGAACCATCACATTTACCGAGAAATTATCTCCCGCGATCTGTTCAGTGAAATATCCGAAAGGAGCTATACTGACGGAAATGATCCTCCCGCCTGTCCGGTTATGACTACCGCAAGCGCTCATAATTAAAACAATAAACAGAAATGCAACCCTCTTCATAAACAACTGTTTCAACAGCTACAAAAATAACATATAAGGTGGTAAAAGGTTTATGAGGAAAGAATAAATAAAAAATATCCATACTTTTGACCTATGCAACCATATAATCCGTCTGTTAACGAATAATGAAACCTTAATGAAAACACGTTCCGGACTTCTTATCATGGCAATAACAGCCATTATTTCAATTCATCCGAATAACACGTACTGCCAGTACCGCGATCATAACCAGATCGCTGCAACAGTCAAAAAACTCGCGTCTCAGTATCCTTCACTGTGCTCCGCCAGGTCACTAACCAAAACCGCGGGAGGCAAGGATATCTGGCTGATAACCATCGGCACCGGCGACAGGGACAATAAACCCGGAATTGCCGTCGTGGGCGGAACCGACGGGAAATACATCCTCGGAAGGGAACTTGCCCTGGGATTCGCCGAAGACCTCCTGACAGGATCCGGCAATACGGAAACAAACGATCTGCTGAACAGGGTGACTTACTATATCTTTCCCGATGTCAGCCCCGATGCATCAGCCCAGTATTTCGCACCCCTGAAATACGAAAGGAACCGCAATGCAAGAACTACCGACGAGGACAGGGACTTCCTATACGACGAAGACCCCTTCGAAGACCTGAACGGGGATAATGTGATTACCCTTCTCCGGGTTGAGGATCCGGCAGGCAAATACATTAAAAGCAAGGAAGATGAGAGAGTGATGGTGATAGCGGAAACTGAAAAGGGGGAAACGGGAACCTTCTCTGTATTCACCGAGGGAATTGACAACGACATGGATGGGAAATTCAACGAGGACGGTGAAGGAGGAGTCAGCTTCAACCGCAACCTGACATATAACTACGAGGAATTCGGACCTAATTCCGGCCTCTACCCTGTTTCGGAACCGGAGACAAGGGCAGTGGTGGATTTCCTTTACGACAGATTCAATATTTACATGGTTATTGCTTTCGGACCACAGGACAATCTGGCAGAACCCATGAAAGCCCGTGAACAACCCCGGGAAAGCGAAAGACAGGGAAGCACTCGAAGGATAAGAGGTCCCCTGACGTCAATCCTTGGAACCGACGAAACTGTCAATAAGCTTGTTTCGGACAGATACCGCGAGATAACCCGGTTGAAGGGCAAAGCTCCGGCGGTAAAGGAACCGGGCAATTTCATGGAATGGGCTTATTATCACTACGGAAGATACAGTTTCGGCACTCCCGGCTGGTGGTTGAACGTCGAAATAGGGAAAAATGCTGAAGTAGAATTCCTCAGATTCGCCGACAAGGAGAACCTGCCTGATGTTTTCGTGCCCTGGAAGGAAATCAAACACCCCGGCTTCCCTGATAAAAAAGCTGAGGTTGGCGGGATAATGCCTTTCGTAATGTACAACCCTCCGGTCGACTCCGTTGCTCCGCTTATTAAACTGCACAGCAAGTTCATAAGGGAGATCTCTGCCATGCATCCCGAACTTGAATTCCTCGATATCACCACTGAAAATGCAGGCAGCAACATATTCAGGCTTACCCTCAAAGTGCACAATAAAGGGCTCTTTGCCACCAATACTGAAGCAGGGGAACCAAACATCTGGACAAGGGTGATGAGACTGTCGCTTGAGCCGTCGGCCGGACAAAAGATCCTGAGCGGACATAAGGTGCAAAGAATCGACAGACTGACGGGTGATGAATCAGCGGAATTCAGCTGGCTCATCTCCGGAAAAGGGAAAGTAGGTATTTCAGCCGGGGCAGCAAATACCGGCCAGATAAGCACATCAGTCGAATTAAAGTAACATCAAAGCGATACACCAATGAAATTACTCAGCAAAATATCAGTCTTTATATTGACAATCTGCCTTACTGTTCCGGCTTTACCGCAGAATGCCGAACTTTTCTTCAAGGCAGCCGGATCGCCGGCCAATCCCAGGGTACAGGCCTCATGGAACAAGTACTATACCTACGAAGGCATTACAGACCTTTGCCGCAAACTGGCAAAGGAGTATCCTGATATTGTGATCCTTGAATCAGCAGGAAAATCGTATCAGGGAAGGGATATTCACGCCCTTACCATCACCGACAGGAAATCCGGCGATCCAGGCAGCAAACCTGGCTTTTACATCGACGGGAACATACATTCAAATGAGATACAGGGAACGGAAATGGCTCTTTACACAGCCTGGTACCTCTGCGAGATGTACAATGAGAACAGGTTCATCAACGAGCTTCTGAAAGACAAAACCTTCTATATCCTTCCCACAATCAACCCCGACGCCCGCCAATACTTCATGGATCACCCAAACACCCCGCATTCGCCCCGGTCGGGACTTGTTCCAACAGATAACGACCGCGACGGTTTGTATGATGAAGACGGCTATGACGATCTCAACAACGACGGTGTGATAAGTATAATGAGAAGAAAGAGTCCTTATGGAAACTATAAAACCGATCCGGGCGATCCCAGGAAAATGATTAGGACTGAGCCCGGTGAAAAGGGAGAATATGAGATCCTTGGAGAGGAAGGTTGGGACAATGACGGCGACGGACTGGTAAACGAGGACGGGCCCGGCGGCTATGATCCGAACCGCGATTACGGATTCAACTGGCAACCCGCATACATCCAGAGCGGAGCAGGAAAATATCCTTTCTCCTTTCCTGAAAACCAGGCTGTGAGAGATTTCGGATTCCGGCACAGAAACATAACGGGAGCCCAGTTGTTCCACAACTACGGCGGACTGATACTCAGGGGACCGTCGATAGAGGGAGGAGGTGCCGAAGTGTTTACAGGAGCCGATGAGGTAGTTCTCAATACCATCGGGAAAAAAGGAGAGCTTATTATTCCCGGATACAAGTTTATTACGACCTGGAAAGACATGTACACGGTGTACGGCGGAGAGGTCGACTGGTGGTACGGCGCGATGGGCAGCTATGTATTCTCAAATGAACTCTGGAGTACAACCATGATGTTCAACGATGAATCCAAGACCGATGCCTATGAGTTTGACAGGCTTCTGCTTTTTGAAGATGCCTTCATTCCTTGGCAGGAGGTCGATCATCCTGATTACGGCAAGGTGGAAGTAGGGGGTGGCAACAAGAACTTCGGCCGGATACACCCGGGATTCCTGCTTGAAAGCGATGCCCACCGGAACGCCGCTTTCTGCATTTACAATGCATGGGTAAGCCCAAAGCTGGAGGTCAGGGATGTGAAGGTGCAGAACCTTGGAGGCGGACTGAAAGAGGTCAGCGCTACAATTGTAAACAGCCAGCTCATGCCTACTCACTCGGGAAATAATCTCAGATACAAGATCGATCCTCCGGATTATGTTTATCTCGAGGGAGGAAAAGTTATTGCAGGAATGATAGTTACCGATAAGGACAGAAACCTCAGCAGGGAACAGAAACGTAATCCGCAAAGACTCGAAATTGAGAATATCCCCGGCTACTCCCATGTGAATGTCAAATGGATAGTGAAGGACGGAAACAAATTCACGGTAAGGGTTGAAAGCGTAAAGGGAGGAAGAGCCTCGGCCCAGTCGGAATAGAAAAAAAAGACCGGCGCAGAGCGCCGGCCCTTTAAACAAAAGGAATGAAAACTAATATGCCCGGAAGGATATCCTGAAGAAACCAGTCGCCTTTGAGGCGTCGATCTGGAACTTCCACTCTCCTGCCTTATCCTCGTTTTCCTCCCCGGACACAGAAAATGACTTCCTCCAGTTGAGGTTGCCAAACCCGTCAATCATTATATCTGAATAAACCTTGCCGCCGGGCATTATTATCCTGATCTTAATCTCTCCCTCCTTGCATTCCCCGTTTACCGACATCATCACTGTACTCGGAAGCTTTACATCCATGGCGTATGTGCTTGAGAATGTATCTTCCCTGACCGATCTCGAATAAGTCCAGTCGGTTCTTTCTCCATTTCCTCCGTCAAATGACGGTATGTATCCGTCAAACGATGGTATGTGTCCGTCCAACGACGGTATCATGTAGCGCCCGCTCTCGAAAGGAGCCCATCTGAAAGCCGGATTGTCGCTCCAGTTCCTGAAATCCTTTCCCAGATCCCTGTAAACACCTGCCTCCTCAAGCTTTTCACGGGCTTCCTTCATGGCTTTGTCAATCTCTTCCCTGGCTTCCCTGTGAGCCTTGTCCATCTCTTCCTGCTTTTTCTTCTGCCCGGCTATGGCTTTCTTCTGGGCATCTATCTCCTCAGCCATCCTCTGCTCCTTTTCCCTTTCCTCCCTGCTTTTGCTCTGGGCCGTTGCCTGCCCTGCAAAAACAAAGAGGGTGAGGATGATAATCACGCCGAAAAACACTCTGTTTACTCTCATGGCTACCCTGTTTTTTTGATTTCAATTCAAAGATAGAACCAGATTTTCTGATGCAATGTTAATACAGGGTTAACACCGGGTTAATGTCAGGAAGTCAACCCGGAAATATGAATATTTTTAAATACTTTTGAGAACACATGATTAAAACATATGCATAAAAGAAATGCCATACTCCTGCTCGGAATATTTTCAATTATTATTCTGATAGCAGCACAGATAATCATTATAAAGGGCGTGTGGAGACAAAAGGATGAGATGCTCAATCTCCGCTACCGGCTCTTCTGCCAGGATGCTATCGAATTGCTGGCACGGCAATGGTCTACCGACGGATTTGATACCGCCAGAATGATAATTGGCAGCAAATCGAAAATGGTTCTGAAGATGATGGCTGAAAAGAAGACCGATACCCTGTCGGCAGAGGAAAAGAAGGATCTTTTTGACTACGTCACCCTGGCCCTGAACAAGGAAGAGGACCTCTCAGCTTTTCTTTCGCGATATTTTGAATCGAGGGGCATAGATAAAGACTTCACCAGCAGAATAGTAATAAACCGGTTCGAACTGGTTGACTACGACCGCAGAATCCCCGTCTACATGAGCGAGGAATTTGCAAGCCGTATGCTGGCACGATCCGATACTGCACGAAGGAACACGCCTCCTCCCGATATGAGAAGACAAGCCCGAAGCAACGAGATCATGATAAAAAGGTTCGGTAACGAGTATAATTTTTACAGGCTCGATTTTGAATTCGGAATTGATTTCTCCGACAAGCAGAAAATGATCCTCCGGGAAATTGCAACCTCACTTGGCCTGAGTCTCTTCAGTATCATACTGGTCGTCAGCCTGTTCATCGTCACCTATAAAAACCTGATGGAAGAAAAACGCCTGTCGAACCTGAAGACCGATTTCATCAATAACATGACGCATGAACTGAAAACTCCCCTGTCGACCATAACTGTGGCGGGACGTACGCTCGAAATGCCAGTCATCAGGACCAACGAGGAGAAAATACTCGAAACGGCAAAAATGATTGGAAAACAGAGCGTCCATCTCAACCAGCTGATAAACATGATCCTCGAAATCAGCATGTGGGAAAGAACGCAGTTCCAGCTCGAGAAAAAAAGAGTGCGGATTCAGGACTTCCTGAATGAAATCATCTTCAGCTTCAAATCGGGAGGAGGAAAGGGAGCGGTAATTGAATGCAAATATGATTTCGGCGACCTGGAAGTCGACCTCGATCCGATCTATTTCACTACCATGATAAACAACCTGCTGTCGAATGCCGTGAAGTACTGCGATACTGATCCGGTAATAGAAATCGAAGGCTTCATCCGTGACAATAACATCATTATCAGTATAGCAGACAACGGGATAGGGATCAGCAAGAACGACCAGAAACGCGTTTTTGACAAATTCTACAGGGCATCGTCAGGAAACATACATAAATACAAGGGACTGGGACTGGGGCTTTACTATGTAAGAAAAATAGCCGAAGCACATGAAGGGGATGTCACGGTAAGCAGCAAACCGGGAAAAGGCAGTATATTTACAATAACATTACCATTATAAAAAAATCAAGGCGCTATGAAGGTTCTGATGGCTGAAGACGACAGGGATTTCGGAAACATATTGTCGCAATACATATCAATAAGCGGATATGATGTAACACTTGCCCGCGACGGCAGGGAGGCGTGGGAGCTTTTTGAAAAAGTGAAACCCGATCTGTGTGTCCTCGATGTGATGATGCCCGAAATGGACGGATTCTCCCTTGCTGAAAAGATCAAGGACGCGAAACCCGATATACCCATTATCTTCCTTACCGCCAAAAGCCTTAAGGAGGATATTGTAAGAGGACTCAAGATCGGCGCTGATGACTACATCACTAAGCCTTTCGACCCGGAAGTGCTGATACTCAGGATCAATAACATACTGAAAAGAGCCTACGCTTCAAGCAATGATGAATTCAAAATTTCTGACACCATCTTGAAGTTCAACACCCTTGAACTGATATGCGGCAGAACAAAGGAAAAACTGACGCTCAAGGAGGCCCAGCTCCTGAAGTATCTTATTGTCAATAAGAACAAGGTACTTACAAGGGAAGATATCCTGACCGAGATATGGGGTGAGGACGATTACTTCCTCGGAAGAAGTATGGATGTATTCATCTCGAGGCTCAGGAAATACATTTCCGCCGACAGGAATATCGATATCCGTACCGTAAGAGGTACAGGATTCATTCTGGAAGAGAAAAAACCCGGGGAGGAATTCAGTGAAGGGGACCAGGACTAATTCCAGAAAACTACCTCTTTACTGTCACATTTTGCAATTATGATTCGTATATAGGTTGTGAGCCGTTCTGACAAAAAATGTCATGCGTATGATAAAGATTGAATTGAAAAGAAAGGGAAAGCAAAAGGTTTTAACCACAATAAATAAACACTTAAATTATGTAACCCACATGTTTCAAAAGCACAACACGTTAATATTTAATGAACTGGCGTAATATTAAACCATTTAACGATATTGACATTTGTTCATTTATTAAATGCATATTAAATTTGTTAAGAACCTGATCAAAAATATAATCTTAAATTTGAATGATATGAAAAAACAATTCTGCTCATATGTGGTTTTATCATTGTTATTGGGATTCTTTATGAGTTCATGCACAGATAACACTGATGCACTACAAGATAGACCTATAAAGGGAGTCTCTTTTAACACTATATTTTTTATAGAATATGTCAATGCTGATGGAACAAACATCCTGCATAATGACTCTCCAATTGAGGTGTTTTATGAAAAAAATGGAATTGCTGAAAAAGTTGAACGCTTATATCTTGCCTATCCATATGGATTTGAAATTACAGGACAGCAAGAAGCAATTCCTGACGGTTCCGGCGAATTATGTGTAAAAGTCTTTGCCAGCGATTACTATAGCGAAAGAAAGACCTCAACAACCTTTATCAAGCTTGGGGATTATACAGTGGATACAATTCAATGTCTGTTTGAAATGATACCCAATGGAATCTATATATATAAGATTTGGCATAATGGCATTCTAGTCTGGGATAGGACAACGAAGCCATCGTCACTGCTTATTCAGATCATAAAATAAATATTTTACACAAAAACCCGGGGGGAGGAATTCGGTGAAGGGGAATGATGTTAATTCCCCAATAATTCCTTGACTTTATTGTACAAAGCCTTGTCCCTGAGGTTTCTTCCTAATATAATACCATTCTCATCGAGAAGGAAATTTGCCGGGATGGCACTCACGGCATATTGCCTTGCAGCAGCATTGTTCCAGTACTGAAGGTCTGAAACATGAGTCCATGTAAGATTGTCGTCTGCAATCGCCTTAAGCCAGTCTTCCTTTGTACGGTCGAGTGACACTCCGAAAACGTCAAATCCCTTTTTATTGAATTCCTTGTAAACCTTTACCACATTGGGATTCTCCTGGCGGCAGGGACCGCACCAGGCTGCCCAGAAATCGAGCAGAAGAAGCTTTGTTCCGACCTTCGAATAAAGGCTTACCGGATTGCCGTCAGGATCATTAAGGCTAAAGTCGGGCGCTTTCTGTCCTACTTCAACTGCCTTCATCTTCAGGGCCCGCTCCTTCAGATTCTTTGCCAGCACAGTATTTGCCACGGCAGTGTCCATGGCATTTATAAGTGATTCTATCTCCGAACCCTCCAGATCGTATGTCAGACCGGCAAGAATCTGAGGCGCTGCAAAAGAAGCCGGGTTGTTTCTGACAAAATCCTTCTGCATCTGCATCATCTCCTGCTGAGCCGCTTCAATCTGCTTTTCAAGTTGTGCCGCTTTTGCAGTATCGCCTTCCTGGGCAGCTATCTGGTACTGGTTATAAACTTCAGTGTATTGTTCGCTTAAATCATCTATCGTCTTGACAAAACCCGAATACTCATCATGAGTCTTCGACCCGCTTATGACAGCTCCATAAAGTGAATCGAGCTTCCCGGTTATTGTTATCTCGGCATTCTCCAGAAAGAACTGTGTCCTCATCCTGGAATCCCTGACGGAAAGCAATACCATTTCAGGATAAATGACAGAACCGCCCTTCATCTTAAATGATCCCTTGTAAGCCATAGCCGAATCGAGGTCTACCATGACGCCGGCTTCCCTTTTCTGAAGCAGGAACATCACACTGTCGGCTCCCTCAATCTTGCCGTTTATTACATAATGCGGTTCGGATGAACATGCGGCTACAATGGCAGCCACTAATGCAAAGCTGAATATTTTCTTCATCTGCGAGTGTTTTGAATTTTAATTAATCCCTTTATTAACAACCTTCTGAACTCGCGCAAAGATATGAATTATTGTGAAGTCATATTATTTTTTGAAATATTTATCAAGAAGGATCTCCGCGGCCCGGTAAGAAGTTACCGATCCCTTCCCCAGCTCCTTCTCAAGGACAGGGATAAGTGCCTTTACCCTCTCGTCGCTGTAAAACAATGAGCCCAGGCTGTCGGTAATAACATCATGCATCCTTACGACCGACTGCTGTTTCCTCATTTCTTCAAAATAACCTGTTCCTTCGGTAAACTTAACATAGCCGGCGATCATATCCCATATTTCCTTTATTCCCGTACCATCGAGAGCAGAGCATGTCAGCGCCAGGGGTTTCCAGCCCGACCGGCCGGCAGGGAAAAGCGAAAGTGCATTCTGGAACATTATCCTCGATGTTTCCGCCGCGAGACGGTTCTGCCCGTCAGCCTTGTTTATTGCAATGGCATCGGCCATCTCCATTATCCCTCTTTTTATCCCCTGTATTTCATCCCCGGTACCGGTAAGCATAAGCAGAAGAAAAAAATCGACCATCGAACGCACCGCGGTTTCCGACTGACCGACACCCACCGTTTCAACTATTATCGTATCAAAACCTGCTGCTTCACAAAGGATTATGGTCTCCCTTGTTTTTCTGGCAACACCGCCGAGAGTTCCGGCTGAAGGTGATGGCCTTATAAAAGCATCAGGACTGTTTCCAAGCTTTTCCATCCTGGTCTTGTCTCCCAGTATGCTGCCTTTCGATTGCTGACTGCTCGGATCAATTGCAAGCACTGCCACCTTCCGTCCCCTTGAAACGGCATAAAGCCCGAAGGTTTCGATGAATGTGCTCTTGCCTGCCCCCGGAACTCCGGTGATACCTATCCTTACCGACGTGGAACTTTCAGGAAGACATTTTTCAATTATCGAACGAGCGGCTGACTTATGATCGGGAAGAGAACTCTCAACAAGTGTAATAGCCTGACTCAGGATGGCCCGGTTGCCGTCCCGTATTCCCTTTACATATTCATTGACGGAATATTTTTTCCTTTTTTTTACACCCGACGCGAAAACGTCGGGATTGATGCTGGGAGGCTGATCAACACCCTCACGTATCTTAAGCGATTTCACTTCTTACTGGCAAGCTCCTGGTCAACATCGGCATTTATCATAAGCACAACCTCTGAGTTTTTAGGGTCGTTGGTATAGACATAGATCGCCTTGGTTGTCCTGCCCTTGTAACCGCCCGAATTGAAAACGGCCTTTATCGATCCGGTCTCACCCGGCTTGATACCCTGGCCCAGGATGCCCTGCTGAACGGCAGTGCAGCCACAGGATGCCTTAATATGCCTGATGATAAGATCTCTCTTTCCTCCGTTGGTGAATTTGAATTCAACATCATTGGAAGTCGAACCCGGTATCTTGCCCAGATCAACGGTCTTGGAGGCAATATTGAATACCGGCGCCTTCTCCATATCGTCCTTCGAAAGTCCCGAGAAATCCTCAACAAGATTCGCGCTTACCGCGTAATAAACCTTCTGGTCAACCACATTATTGATCTTAATCCTTATAATGTCAGTAGTATATCCCCATGAGTTGTTTTTGGTAGCATCGTAGCTCCCTTCAATAATACCTTTCTGACCGGGCTTGAGTGTCTGTGGTGTAGCCTTGAGGGTAATATGCTGGGGCACATTGTCAAACTCTATCTTTGCAGGCTCTTTCGAGGTGTTGATAACCTGCATGGTCCTAATCTTCTTCTCGGTCTTCTTTACATTCGTGAAGGCAAGATGATTGCTCTCAAACCTGACCGGACCGACCGGGAAAATAAATAATTCCTCTACCGTCTTTTCGCGGGGAATGACTTCTCCCTTAAGCACGAGAACGGTAACCGCCGGTTTCGAATTGGTATAAACCGACAGTGTCTTGTTGAACTGACCGGGCCGGTTCTGAGGATCGTAAATGGCCGTGACAACTCCTGTGCCCTTTGGAGGAATCGGATTCTTTGTCCATTCCGGGGTGGTACATCCGCAGGAAGCAACTATATTCTGGATAACAAGCGGCTGATTGCCGGTGTTCTGAACTATGAAATCAAACTTCTGACGTCCTGCCTCTTCCTTGAATTTTCCGAAATCATGCTCCGTCGCTGAGATCTTCATAACAGGCTGGGCAAGGATAATTATGCCGCTCAATGCAAAAAACACAGTGAAAAAAAACCTCTTCATCTTTCTATTCTATTTTGTTATTGTTGAACCGATTCAAGCATGTATGTGCCATCTGGCAATACTAAGAACGAACGAAAACCATGTTTATTTGAATTTTCATCCAAAACTCCGCATCAAAGATCAGACCAAAAGCTGATCAATATATCAATACCACAAAAATAATAAAGTTTGACCGGGATATTAAGATTCTTTTAAAGAATATCTTTAGTTTTGCTGACTGACAAAGCCATTTTGGAACAAAATTTGAAGGCAATTAGTCCGTTCCGGGGAATTGGAGTATTAGTAATGAGAAAGTTTTTAAGGCTTGTAACTTGTTTTCTTGCATTCATCATCTTCTTCAATGCCGAAGGTCAGTTTTATAACGGCCACCAGATGACATTCGGAAAGAACAGGGTGCAGTATTATGATTATTACTGGCAGTTCTACAGGTTTGACGATTTCGACTGCTATTTCAATGAGTATGGCCGCGAAATTGCCCAGTTCACCGCCGCTTACGCGATGAAAAAGCTCGACGAGATAGAGGATTATTTTGACTATGACCTCGAGAAAAGGCTTATTCTCATCGTCTTCAACAAGAACAACGAATACAGGCAGTCAAATATCGGACTGGTGACTTACGACGAGGAGTCATACAACACCGGCGGGTTCAGCAGGATTATTCAGAACAAGGTAATGCTCTATTACGAGGGCGACCATGTCTCCTTCCAGAAACAAATAGCGGCATCAATAACCGAATCGATCATCAACGAGATGCTGTACAATGCCGACTTCAAAAACAGGATATCAAGCTCATCCGTAATATATATGCCCGACTGGTATATCAAGGGCCTTATCAACTACGTCTCATGGGGCTGGGATTACGAAGTTGAGAACAGAGTCAAGGACGGTATTAAATCAGGTAAATACAAGAATATCAACCATCTCGAATTTGATGATGCAGTTTATGCCGGGCAGTCATTCTGGAGATTCATCGGAAGAAAATACGGGGAAACACTCATCCCAAACATCATCTACCTTACCAAGGTTTACAAGAACATCGACGACGGGCTTTTTTATGCCACGGGAGTGAAATTCAAGGACCTGCTTGCCGAATGGAAGGAATACTATGCCGAAGAATTCAAGGACGACAGGAATATGCCCTCCGATGAAGCCGGCACCACACTAGCGAAATCGAAAAAGGAGCAAATCTTCCAGCAGGTCAAAATCAGTCCCGACAGAAAATATATTGCCTGGGTTACAAATGACTGGGGAAAGAAAAGAATCTGGCTCTTCGACCAGGCAACAGGAAAATCAAAGGTCATATTCAAGGCAGAACCGAAATACGAGCACAAAACTGATACCAAATACCCCGTGATTGCCTGGCATCCTGCCGGAAGCATTCTGACATTTTTGAACGAAGAGAAGGCAGGAATGGTAATTTACTTCTACCGTACTGAAGAGGAAAAGACAGAACAACGGAATTTCCTCTATTTCGACAAGGTGCTCGACTTTGCATATTCGCCCGAGGGAACAAGGCTCGTTATGTCGGCAGTCAAGGACGGGGTGACGGATATATATATCCATACGGTTGCATCGGGTACCAATGAACAGATAACACGCGACGTGGCCGATGACCTTAATCCGGTGTTCATGAAGAATCATCCGAATACAATCCTGTTTTCCTCGAACAGGATTTCGGATACACTAAGCAATACTGCCGATCCCTTTGAAAAACTCTCCTCTCGCTTCGATCTGTTCAGCTATAACCTCGACAAAAGGGACAATGTCCTTGTACGACTTGCAGAAGAAGGGTATGCAGCAAAATACCAGCCATCGGAGGACAGCGGCGAAGTAATTTCATTCATAGGCGACGGCAACGGGATACTCAACAGGTACACTGCAGTGTTCGACAGCGCTATCAGCTACATCGACACCGCGATGCATTACCGCTACTTCATCAGGTCGGCGCCCGCCACAAACTACGACAGGAACATCATCAACCAGTCGCTTCCCGGATCGCAGTTTGCTGAAGTGCTGTTCAAGGATAACAAATTCATGCTGAGAAAAGGCAGCAGGGATGAAAGGGAAACAATACCGGCAAGCGAGATTAACCTGACCAATTTCAGGAAAGAACAGAACCTGATGTTCCACAGGGAGGACAGCATAGAAACTATCAGGAAATGGCTGATTGCCGAGGCCAAAAGGCGAAGGGATACCCTCACTAAACCATGGTATGAATATCTTCCCTCGAACGAACCGATAAACATCAATCACTATATCTTCGAAAAGGAGAAACAGAACTACTACGACCTCCAGTGGAGAAAAGACTACATGGACATCGACCTTGACACCGGCAAGATCGACATCCCCCTGATCAGGATATACGAGACCTCATTCTACAACAATTACATTGCAAACCAGATCGACTTCACCTTTCTTAACAACACCTACCAGGTTTTTAACGGGGGTTCGGGATATTACAATCCGGGGATAAACCTTCTTACCCGTTTCGGGATACTCGACCTTTTCGAGGATTACAGGCTCACTGCCGGAGTAAGGTTTGCAGGCGACTTCGACAGCAACGAATATCTGCTTAGCTTCGAAAGTCTCAAGGGGAGATACGACAAACAGTTTATTTTTCACAGGCAGGCATATTTCAGCCAGGATGAATTGGGATATCTGTACAAAACCCACACCCATAATGCCTACATAGGATATACCATGCCCATTACCCCGGTGCTGGCGCTGAAAGGTACATTGTCGTACAGAAACGACCGCTACGTGGTGCTTGCACTCGATTATAACTCGCTTAACGCTGAAAGCATAACAAGACACTGGGGCGGACTTAAGGGAGAGGTGATATATGACAATACCCGGAAGCGAGCGGTGAATATCTACTTCGGAACAAGATTCAAGGTTTTCGGGGAGTATTACAGGCAGATACCGGAAAAGAAATCCGATATGTTCGTCATAGGGGGCGATTTCAGACACTACATCCGTATACACCGCGAACTTATCTGGGCCAACCGCTTTGCAGCAAGTTCCTCTTTCGGACCCACCAAACTGGTGTACTATCTCGGCGGTGTCGATAACTGGATGGGATACCTGTTCAACAAGTACGATATGTTCGACAGGTCAATGCCCGTCAGTCCAAACCAGAACTACGGTTTCCAGGCGCTGGCTACAAATATGAGGGGATTCACCCAGAACATAAGGAATGGAAACAATTTTGCACTTATCAACAGTGAAATAAGATGGCCTTTTGTTAGGTATTTTGCAGGTCATCCGCTTAAGTCAAATTTCCTGAACAGCCTCCAGATTGTTGCCTTCGGTGATATAGGTACAGCATGGACGGGACGTGACCCGTGGTCGGGTAAAAATTCATGGGATACCGAGACATACAGAAACGGCCCCGTGACGGTCGTTCTCGACAGTAACAGGGACCCAATCGTGGCCGGATTCGGAGCCGGGCTCAGGGCCCAGCTGCTGGGTTACTTCGTCCGGGCCGACTGGGCATGGGGCATTGAAAACCGTTACATCCTTCCAAGGATATTCTACCTGTCATTCAGTCTCGATTTCTGATTAATCAGGCATCATCTTTGCTTACCGGTAAGAAATATTAAGTTATGAAACGGCAAAGATTCTTTTACATTTGAAAAATTTCAGATATGTTTGTGTTATCGTTGTATAATTAACTAAAAAAAGATTAAGATGGCTTACAAAATTGGTGACGACTGTACTGCTTGCGGAACCTGCATAGATGAATGCCCGGTGGAAGCAATATCGGAAGGTGAAATCTATAAAATCGATCCGGATGTATGTACCGATTGCGGTTCATGCGCTGAAGTTTGCCCTGTAGAGGCAATTCATCCCGCGGAATAACACTGCAACCCCATTAAAGAAGCCGTCCCAGTTATAATATGAGACGGCTTTTCTTGTCTTGCAGTCTTGCGGTCTTGCAGTCTCTTCTAATGCAGCACATCGCCTATAACACATAATACATAATACATTGTCCTGCGGTCTTGCGGTCTCTTCCAATGCGGCATATCGCCTATAATACATCGCCTATAATACATAATACATAATACATTGTCCTGCGGTCTTGCGGTCTCTTCCAATGCGGCATATCGCCTATAACACATAATATCGCCTATAACACATAATACATTGTCCTGCGGTCTTGCGGTCTCTTCCAATGCGGCATATCGCCTATAATACATCGCCTATAATACATAATACATTGTCTTGCGGTCTTGCAGTCTTGCAGTCGTGCGGTCTCTTCTAATGCGGTATATTGCCTATAATACATCGCCTATAATAAATAATACATTCTCTTGCGGTCTCTTCCTATATAGTTGACTGTCAGAAATAAAGCCCGAGACATGTTATAACAATGTTATAACGTAACGGTACGCGGTGCGTGGCACGCGATATTTAATAAACAAATTGAGCAGTAACTTCCATTTGAAGAAGCTTTTCCCCTTTGGGGGAAACGGGAAAGGGGGTGAGTGAATGCAGGGAGCTCCCGATAGCTATCGGGACGGGAGGGAAAGGGGGTGAGTGAATGCAGGGACGGGAGGGAAAGGGGGTGAATAAAAGTAAGAGGCTCAGGGTTAGGCGTTTAGCGTCCTTTAAGGTCAAATCCTCATTGTAAGAGACCTGCAAGACCTGTCCCCGTGGGATTTTTCTATCAGGCAAATGTCATGGTTTCACAGCTTTGTGATACCTGGTGCCTTTACGGTCTCCGGTTTTTAATAATAACCCTTCCTTTACCAGGAAAGCAAGATCTTTCTTCAGGGTGTTCCGTGAGTATTGTTTCAAAGCTTTTTCTATATCACCTACCTGGGCCGGTTCATGCTCTCCAATATAATCCAGTACCTCTTGCTGACGTTTATTCAGCGCTGTCTTGAGCTTACTGTAAGTTTCGTATTTGGCCTCCAGTCTTTCTGTTAAGGTGATCAGACACTGCATAAAAAACAAAACCCAGGCATCGATCCTTTCATTGTCTTTATAACGATCCTTCTGCCCTGCAACAAGTACCCGGTAGTATTCATCCTTTCGGGATTCAATAACATTCTCAAAAGAGACATACTGGACGAACTGATAATCCAGCTTCATCAATAAAAGCGTGGTAAGCAGCCTTGACAGGCGACCATTGCCATCTTTATATGGATGGATTGATAAGAACTCATATACAAACCCGGCAGTGATAATCAGTGGATGCATATCCCGTTTATCCAGCCTCTCATGCAACCACTCCAGGAGCTGTTGCATTTCCAATGGAGTTAAATGTGGTGGTGTGGTATCAAAAATCACCCTCTGGGTGCCATCCGGATAATTCGCAACAACCTTGTTCGTGGTTGTTTTATATTTTCCCCTGTGTGACTGATCCTTTTCACTGTGTTTTAACAGTATGCCATGCAGCTGATGGATGTAACGTTCCGTTAATTCAATATCGGCGTGGTTATCCAGGATGAGTGCAAGGGCATCATAATAACCGGCTACTTCCTGCTGATCCCTTGATTCAAAACGGGTAATCCTTAACGATGAAAGTATCTTTTCAACCTCCTGGTCGGTGAGCATAGCACCCTCGATACGTGTTGAAGATCCTGTGCTCTCTATTGTTGCTATCTTCCGGAGTTCCTTAAGGTACTGGCTCTGTAGATTCTCTCTGGTTTTCCAAATACCCTTAAAAGTATCAAGTATGCTGAGCTGCTGACTTAACTGCTGGTAAACATGGCTGTCGAAGCTCAGTTTTGTTTGCATATTTTTGGATATATCCATAACATATCCATATTTATCCATAACAAAAATATTCTTTTTTATTTAATTGAAGAATATTCTATCACTCATAAATAAACTGCCTCCATTGATATCAATTAATAGAATCGGATTATTAGCGCAATATTGATAAGATGAGAGACTAAAATACTTTTCAGCATAAGCATTCTGAGTAGTAAACCTTCCAATTTGCGGATCATAAAATCTCGCACCATAATCCTTTTGATCTACTTATATAAAACAACTCATCCAAAAGCTGCTGGAACTCAAAAACAGGTGTTATTCAAAGAACGTTCTGATAATAAAGATAGAGTTTTTTTCTCTTAATTGAACTAGACTATTTCAGTTAAAAAGAAAAAGCTATTCTTCATCAACAATCGGGATTATTGACGCTAATTCTTGCTCGATTTCAAGGCCATATGACACAGCTATCTTTGCGATATGTATTCCAAAAACACCCCTAAGCTCGCCTAATCCACTGATAAATATCCAGGAGCTGATATTGTTAAAGGGTGGTCTCAGGTATCTCATTTCATGTTTATTGTCTTGTGTTTTATCCAGGAACTTTCGGCAGGCTGCTCTTAATGCCCTGAGATTTGTTTCCAGCTCAGATCCGCTTTCCAGGGAGCCGATTTCATCAGTCAGATATCTTCGTATCTCAATGATAGAGTTAACACAATGCATCGGCATTTCCATATCGTATGGCGAGTATAATACTCTCCGGTCCTCTAGGAAAGACATGATTCTTTTTGCGACTTTTCTTTCAGATTCGGGAGGATTCCAGGATACTCCGAAGAATGGAACACTTATCCCGGTGATCCTTTTACCTATTTCTTTGATGTTCATTTTCATAGAGCTAATATTTGAGGATCTTAAAGTTAGTAAAAAACACAGGATCCACCGCTCGCCGTCCCTTCTGGCACCCCGGTGCTCCGGATTTATATTAGATTTTCTTCTTTTTGGATATAAGCTTTACATCTGGTCTATACCTGTCTCTATACTCGACTGCAGGCTTTGTAAATCTGGCCTTACTGTCAACCTCTGTTACGCCTTTTTGTACCAACTTCTGCAGCTCCGGTTTAGTTAGCTTAGTTTCACGAGTTTTAACTTCACCTTTGACATTTCCTCTGGTGTAGTCCGGTTTGTCAGGTCCTCCCTGATATGTTCCTCTATGCTCTTTAGCTTTCTGCTCTTCAGCGCTAATGCCTCTGTTGATTTCTTTTTTCCCACAATAAATTTTGTTTATACCCCATAGGGCAGATTTACAGATATAGGCGTTCTATCAGGGAAGCGTTCACCGACATTAGGGTCAAGTTCATCAGCCAAGTATTTTTCTACACCCTCCATCTGGGTTGCATTCACTTTGGCCCAAGTAACTTTAAGATTCTCATATGCTGTTATTTCAGTATCTTTTCTATGGGCAGCAATACGATCTTTTATTATACCGCTTCCAACTCTGACAACTTTATCTTCATCGTTCCAGATCACATAAACACCCTTGAGATCTTTAAAATAATCTGTTTCTAGGTCAAGTCTAAGAAAGTCACACCAGTGGCCATCGTCGCCACATTTACCCCAAGTTAATCTTAATTTGCTCATATGCTATGATAGTTTGATTATCAGTAAAAATATACAATATGTTAATCGATTCCCAACAATATTGTAGTTAGATTTTAACAGCTGACCAAAACCAGCAAAAAAACAAAGCAAAGGTGTGCAAGCTCCGCACTGGCCGACCCGCTGTAAAAAAACAAGGGTATATAAACAGCCAGTACTACCAATTTGATTTAAGTGGTACCGGCTGCCCTTGCTTTTTCCCCCTCTTGCATGTGAAGGGTGCTTTCTTTTTTCCTGTTTTTTCTTTTGAGGTAAAGCTACTGAAGGATTAGTAGCCAAATGGCTAATAGTAATGATGCTATTTGCAGATAGAACAATATCCAAGTTGAGTTTCCCAGGATGGTTGACCAGCATTTTTGATTGCTTAAAAGCGTTTTAAGTTGGTTTATATCTGATGCTTCTGTATCCTTAGACTTGATTTCATTTCTTAACTCATAGATACGTCTTCTATTTTTAATAATATTCTTTGTTACTCTAAAGTCATTAAGCCTTGCAATTAGGGCTAATAGTCCAAGAGTTATGGTAATTCCTAATACAATAAAAACTGTCCCTTTCAAAAACGAACACTTATTCTCCGATAGGTTAATAATAAATCCCAAGAATGCAATGGATATGGTAAATGTCAGATTTATACTAAAGGTTAAAAGATCTATCTGCTTAGTATGCCATTTATTAAATCTCTTTTTGTACCTGTTTATCTTTTCAATTTCAGAAGAATTTAATTCGGAAGAATTTCTTTTAATTTTTTTTGCCATAATCCTTTGTATATACATCTACTTTTAAAACATATTCTTTATAACAACTATCCTGCTTAAAAATAATAAGATAATCTCTGTCTTGTAGAGAGTATAGTATTTTTCTCCCCAATGTTGTATCTAATTTTGACAATACAATATCTGCTTTAACTCTACTTTCTAATCCCAATGAGTCAGACATATTTTTCCATTCACTTTGAGAATAACAAAAGCAAGTAATATAAATAGTAAAACAAATAGTTGCTATTTTTTTCATTTTAATATTGGTAAAATATATGGATTGGTTATGTGTCCCTCTTTATAACCGCCGTGATTACTGCCGTCTCTTTGAGGTAATCCCAAAATTCTTCGGATAAAATTGTCTGTCCGAATTGCATTGGCGTTGTTTTCTGCTAGCGTTAATTTCTTAGCAGCGGGAATACCGTGTCCAAACACTTCGTGTCCCGAAGTAACAGCCCTTTCGCTACCTTGTAAACTACCGCCAATAAAAGAGTGTGAGCCATTCTGTGTTGGTACATTTAAACCATCGCCAGAATTACGAATCCAAGCAGAACTTAATTTTCCATCAGGAGTTACCATTTTATCGCCCATTCCTTCGCCTAATTCTTTATTCATGTGATTTACAAAAACTTTTGCACCTTCTGAAGAAGTATATTCCCC
>Ga0302244_1000297_pt1 | contig 41161 bp, 34 predicted proteins | sample AAG_UR_Phe_MG_FD_193513 | JGI IMG/M metagenome (GOLD analysis project Ga0302244, IMG submission 193513) | Enriched activated sludge microbial communities from anaerobic digester in WTTP, New Holstein, Wisconsin, United States - AAG_UR_Phe | ecosystem: Engineered > Bioreactor > Anaerobic >... | reverse complement strand
GATGGGGAAGGATCCGCGAGCTCAGGTTCAATACCGAATGGTTCAATATTACAATGCCAAGCCTCTCGCACGATGGGAAGAGGCTCTATTTTGCGTCGGACAAGCCCGATGGTTTCGGGGGGCTGGACATCTATTACAGCAACTGGAATAACGGTTACTGGGAAGATCCGGTGAATCTTGGTCCTGAGGTTAATACCGAATTCAACGAGACCTACCCGTTTATTGCCGAGACCGGGGAGCTTTTCTTCTCCTCGGAGGGACGCGGCGGTCTGGGAGGCAAGGATATATATGTCACCCAGGAGAAGGCTGATGGCTGGCACACTCCCGTGTGGCTGGCTACGCCGATGAACTCGGAGTATGACGACTTCGGGATAGTGACAACGGCAGAGGTGAATGAGGGGTATTTTTCCTCCGCCAGAGGGAAGACAGTTGATATTTATCACTTCACCTCGGAGATGCCGCAGGTCTGGTTCGCGCAGGCGCAGAAGGAAAACCTCTACTGCTTTACGGTGTCCGATACCGGGAAGATCGATGTTGACACTCTCAGCATGCAGTATGTGTGGGATTTTGGTGACAACACGAAGATGACCGGCACTCATGTGCGGCACTGCTTCCCGGGGCCGGGCAGGTACAGCATCGTACTGGATATTATTGACCGTGCTACCGGCAAACCCTACTTCCGCAAGCAGACGTATGATATAGAGATAGTTGACTATGATCAGCCATATATTACCGCCCCTGCCTATGCAGTGGCCGGTGATGCTATCCAGTTTGACGCGATGAAATCGTACACACCAGGGTACACTGTGACAGGATTTTTCTGGGATTTTGGCGACGGAACGCAGGAGACCGGGGCGGGGCCCTCGCATACGTATGCCAGGGCCGGGGAGTTTGATGTAAGGCTTGGGCTGACATTACGGTCACAGTCTACGGGCGATGTTCTCAAGCGCGCGGTAACCCGGAAGATAAGGGTCTTTGGCAGCCGGGCGGAGATGGATTCATGGCTTGCCGCGAGGCCCGCTTCGCCTGCGATGCCTGTAGATCTGAGGCAGTTTGAGAATGTGACTGTTCTCGGGCAGTATTCAGCAGAGGATGAATTTATCAGGGAGGCCGTCTTCCAGGTTGAAATTTTGTCATCCGCGACGCAAATGGAACTTACAAATCCGATTTTCAGGAGTGTCCCTTCAAAGTATTCTGTGCGTGAGATTCATTATGCTGAGACCGGCACTTACAGTTATGTCATTGATCAGCAGATGAGTCTGATGGCAGCCTGGCCGGCATATTCCGAGATGCTGGCGCTGGGATTCAGGAGCGCCACGGTGAGACTTCATGTATTGACTGACCCGGCCGAGCGCGAGCTTAATGTGCTGAAGAGGAACTACGGGGTGATGACCGACACATATTTTGATGCCCGCAACAGGCTTGTTACGAATGCCTACCTGATGCTTGACCAGGTGGTGATGCTGATGAACAAGTATCCCTCGCTGAAGCTGGAGATTGGTGTTCACACTGACAACCAGGGGGTGCCTGGCACATTGGATCGTCTCTCCCTGACGAGGGCGCAGGTAATTGTCAATTATCTGATCAACAGGGGAGTTGCTGCGAGCCGTCTCACTGCGCGCGGTTATGGTGGTGCGCGTCCTGTTGCCCCGAACACCACCTGGCTTGACCGCCGTCTGAACCGGAGGGTGGAGTTCACGATTATCAGATAATCTTCACACAAAGCCCGTTGGTTCATCTGCTGAATATTTGGCAGGATTATTTTCACAACAGCCGTGTAAACGGTAAAAGGGGCTGCTCAGATCACCAGCACGAATAACCGCCGCCTGAACAGAAGAGTGGAGTTTATAATCATTGAGTAACCTGTGCATATTCCCACCCGGATTACCTGGCGCTTTAACCGGTTGGGACAAAAATTTAATAACCCGCAAATGTTTTTCTTCAGATCACCTACGCTTGAACCGGAAGGTGGTTTTCAGCGTTATCATTTATAAGCTTCAGGCGGTATAAATTTCTTTTTGTAAGAAAAGCCGCACCAGGTGCGTTATTATTCTACACTATTCTTAACTGTAAATGAGGAACACACTGCTAACTATTTTTTTTCTGGTTTTTACAGCTTCTCTCTATTCGCAGGAAATCCTGATCATCAGGGAGAGGGAGTTTATAGACACTGAAACAGGCAGTTCACAGGGGGTAAATGTTCCAAGGAGCACCAGAACCCTTTTCCAGTTCCTGAACAATACTGTAACGGCTGTAAACTCATTCGGATATCTGCTTCAGGCGGGCGACGAAAATCCTGCTGCAACGAACAATAACCTTGACGGGGAAATAATCTCTGGTAACAAATTTGTGTGGAATGGAACGGATCAGACCAGCATGACCCACGCGTTGTTCACAGGATACAATCTCGATGTGATAATAAGGTACAACTACCTGTTAAATACCCCGAATGGCATCCAGAGAAAATCAGATGGAATGACCGATCAGAATGGGGTCATTGCATATAATATCCTTAAGAATCCGAAACTAGGGATTGCCGTTAAGGGGATTAACGGGATTAAAATCTACAATAATACTTTCTACAGTGACAAGAATTCAAGTCAGACTGCCCGCGGATTAATCGATATTTATAATAATACCGACAATGGATTGAACGCACCGTCAAAGGGCACGAAGGTTTTCAACAATGTTTTTTACACCCGGAACCATATATATAATATAGATATACATGACGCAGAATGCCTGGAGGAATTTGAATGTGACTACAACGTATACTGGTGTGAGGCAGGCGATCCGATATTTCAGGTTGACGGAAAGACCAAGACCTTTGCAATGTGGCAGGCCATGGGGTACGACCTGCATTCAGTGGTGATAAATCCGGACTTCATTGATCTTGAGAGCTTTGTTCCTCGTGCCAGACTTGATTACGGTATGAATCTGGGAGATGCCTTTAAGGAAGGCCTTGCAACGAATGCCCTCTGGAACATGACTTCTCCGAAGACCGCCACTCAAAACGGCACCTGGCAGGCAGGAGCAATAATATATGCTGTTTCAGGCGAAGAGGAAGAGGAGGAGGAATGGCCTGCGAATGTTACCAGGATTTTCCCGAACCCTGCAATGGGTGTCTTTTATGTCCTGATGTCAGATCCTGATAATCAGTACGGCATTGCTAAAGTTTATGATTCCTTTGGAAGATTTGTTTTTTCAAGACCGGTTAATTTCGGTCTGAATCCTATAGAGGTACCGGTTAGCATGCCGTCAGGGTTATATACTGTAACGCTTGAGGCGGCTACGGTTGAAAGATTTATCAGAAAGGTGATAATAATTAATTAAGGAGCCTGGTTTATAATAATCTTCTGTGTAAGAAGGATCTGACCTGCAGCGATCATCAGCACATAAATCCCGCTGTTAAGGTGTGACAGGTCGAAGTGCTTTTGGGTTTGATCAGCCATAATTTCTTCACGATAGACTACATTGCCGATAAGGTCAACTACTGAAAAAGCAAAAGACTCCGTATCGGTAAGGGAGGAGAAATCGACTGTAAAACAACCGTTATTTGGATTGGGATACAGGTTGAAGTACTCCCTTTTTTCATTATAAGCCACGACGCTCACTTCCAGTATTGCTGATGTGGTTGATGCTTTAAGATCATCTGTTGCGACTGCCTTCAGCTTATATGTCCCGGCCGGAAGATCCTTTAGGGTAAAAGAGTAAGGGGCAACAGTTGCTTCGGCAAGTTTTTTTGAGCCGTCAAATAATTCAACCTTTTCAATAGAACCATCCGGATCACTTGCCTCCACAGTAACTGAAACTGTAGCTGGCGGAGAAAAAGAGGTGCCTTTTGTCGGAAAAGAAATGGAAATAGTAGGCAGTTTATTAATATGTGATTCTCCGGTGTGCACTTCAAAAGCTCCAATATCAGGAGCTTTCCCATTAAAAGGAAGGCCTACCTGAGCTCCAGCATCAACTAGAGATGAATTTGTACTTAGATTAAGGAATTCTATATCCGGTAAATTACCGTCCGGTTTTCTTGATCTCAATAGATGTGATGGATCAAGACTGACAAAATCCTGATCAGAGACAGGGAATTTCTCGGGCGGAAGGTTATAATCAGCAAACGCATTATTCCCGGTTATTGATGATTGCGAGATCCCTGGCAGATATCTGTTTTTAAATGATATACAATTCTTTACAATACTATAAACACCTCCGTAGTTTAAAACGTAACCATTAGTCCCGTTTTGATAGGCTGTGTTGTTATACATAACAAATGAACACAGTGCTTCATTCTGATCGAAGCCTCTTGCCCTGTTATTATATGTTAATGAATTTGTTACAGTTCGCAAAACTGCAGTTCCATGATTTACAGTAGTTATGCCCATTTTTATTCCGTTCCCATTTCCTGCAGGGGTAAAAGTGTCAGGTATAAAGCCATTGTTCCATGCCCAACAATTGTCAATTATTACTGCTCCATCGTTTTTCCATAGGTCTATGCCATCGTCACTGTTCCAATAAATCCGGCAGCCTCTTATAGTATTTGTATAGCCTGCTGGTATATAGCATACTTCAAGACCATCTGCATTGTCATATTTTGGAGAGGTTAGTGGATCCTGGTTATGATGAAAATCGCAGTTAATCACCAGATTGCCGTTGGATTTTCCGGTTAGCACACACCCGTGACCATTATGATGAGAGTTTATCAGTTCGAAAATATTGTTATTTGAGTCTGTAATTCGCAGACCTGTAAAAATGCTTGGGCTCTCCTGAATGAATCCGGTTATTTCTATTCCCTTCCAATGAAAATAATCTCCTTGAAAACTTATGCCACTTGACCATGTATATGAGAAAACTGATTCTTTTGTTACTACGGGAATCTCATCCGGAAAAGCCCAGATCCTGATGGGCATAGCTGAAGTGCCATTCTTTCCTTTCAAGAATTGAGTGGAAGAGTACCGGTAAATACCACCTCTCATATACACTGTATCTCCTGCAGAAACCAGGGTCCACACTTTGTTTAATGAAAATAGAGGTGATTCAATTTTACCGGAATTTGTATCCAGACCAGAAGGTGATAAATAAAAGGTCTTTCCATTTAATAAAACGCTTATTAAAAGAAAGAATAAAATCAAAAATCGCTTCATAAAAATATTTTGACGAACAATATTTTTTCTTTGACTAACCGATGATATTGTACGACGAAAGTACGAAAATGTTTCAATATGACAATAGCTAGAATAAAGTCTACGAAGAACCGTTAAGATATTACAATTATGGTAAATTACAAATTGCCAATGTCATGATTACAAACATTGTTAAATGCTTAACAAGATCTGACCGATTCTCCTTAAGATCATTTTTTTCCCTGGTTTCAGGATGCGTTGGAATGCTTTTTTTGTTTTATATGTCCAGAGTATACTGGAAGGTTAACTGGTATTCTGACCCGGATTTTTCCTTAGGTTATTTGTTGAGATCCGTAATAATTGCGGGTTCCTCTTTTTTAATAATCTTAAGTTTCCAGTCAAAATCAGCAGGGAATCCTACAAAATTCTGTTTAATCAATAGACCCTGGATTTGGACGGGATATATAATCTCCATGCTTAGTTTTTTAATTTTCTTTATAATTCCCGATTATGCAAGAATAATTGGAGAAGAAGATGGCATAATAGAATGGGCTTCTTTTTTTGTATTGGTTGCCTGCATGGTTCTGTTATTTAGAGTTTTAATTAGTACCCGGGCTCTATCAGGACTGGGACCTGTGGCAATCCTGTCTGTAATTTTATTTGGATTTCTGATTTTCTTCATGCTAATGGAAGAAATCAGTTGGGGTCAGAGAATTCTGGGGCTGACGTCACCCGCGATTTTCGAATCGAATTCTCAACAGGAAATCAATATTCATAATTTTATAACCACTGAAGCTGATACGGCCTACTATACTGGTCTTTGTTTCCTTTTCGTTTTTCTTCCCTATTTTAAGATGAACCATCCGGATCTTTTCTCCGGTAAATTCTGGGAGTTATTTGTTCCTGGGCCACATCTGATAATCCTCGGTGCTTTGCCTTTTGCATTTCATTTTAACAAGTGGAACCTGCTTTTCACTCAGATATGGTTTTTTTCAAGTCTTGCAGTATTGTTAACCTCAGGTCTGGGCAAACGAACCGGGAATGGCCGGCATCATTTTTTGTTAACAGCATTATTACTTATGATTATTCAAGTAGGAATACTTTGCTTCAAGGATTCAATCCCGGTCGTAGAAAGCGGTCGCATAGCTGAATACAAAGAATTGTTATCCCAGATAGGACTTCTTGTTTATACAACAGATATTCACAATTCGTTATTAAAAAGGAATAAAAACAAATGACAAATTAATTGATCATGGGAAGACCCGGGCAAGGACGAGGCATCTTCAGAGTATCTGATATGATCTGGTCTGGAACTGAAATTTTATTTAATACAACCCGGGTCTGATATATCAGTTATTACCATATTAAGGTATGTCTATAAAACCAATGTACATTAATGAAAATTAAAGACTCAATAGTTTATCAGTCATTTATAAAACAATTTACTCAAGGCCATGAAAGAAGCCTCAGGGCAAAGCGGAATATTATAAGTTCACTACTGATTAAGGGTTCCAGTATAATTATAAGTTTTGTAACACTCCCTTTAGTACTTAATTATATTGACGCTTCATCATATGGCATCTGGCTTACTCTGGGCTCAATGGTTGGATGGTTTGCCTTCTTTGATATTGGCCTAACACAAGGGTTAAGAAACAGATTTGCGGTAGCAAAAGCAGAAGGGAATCATGAACTCGCACAAACTTATGTAAGCACAACTTATGCTATCCTTAGTATTGTGTTTTTTTTGGTCTGGATTATATTCATTGTCGTAAATAATTTTCTGGACTGGTCAAAAATTTTAAATGTATCATCTGATTTAAAACCTGAAGTCACAATCCTTGCGATTATAGTTTTTACTTATTTCTGTTTTACTTTCGTTTTAAAGATAATCACTACAATTCTTACGGCTGATCAGCAACCCGCAAGTTCCTCTTTGATTGATTTGACGGGCCAGGTTCTGTCAATGCTGATAATTATAATCCTGGTAAAAACCACTGAGGGGTCTTTGGTTAAGCTGGGTTTCGCATTATGTCTGTCAACCGTAGCTGTTCTATTGGGAGCAAATTTATTTTTGTTTGCCGGTAAATACAGGCGTTACCGGCCTATGATATCCAAAGTTGATTTTTCATATACAAAGTATCTGCTCAACCTGGGTGTCAAGTTCTTCATTATACAGCTTGCCGCCATAATTCAGTTTCAGACAGCACAGATAATTATTGCCAGAAACCTGGGAACTTCTGATGTGACTTCATATCACATAGTTTTCAAATACTTCAACATACTTTATATGGTATCGAATATATTCCTGGCCCCATTCTGGTCTGCATCAACAGAAGCATACCAGAAAGGTGACATTCAATGGATCAAAAATGCCATTAAGAGATACAATCAATTGAACCTTTTGTTATTTGCGGTAAGTATAATAATGTTGGTTTTTTCGAAGGATTTCTACAGGTTGTGGCTTGGAGAGGGTAAGGTCACAATTCTTTTTTCACTTTCGTTATGGGGATTCATATATTATAATATAATGATGTTCGGTGCAAAATATGTCTTCTTTCTCAATGGCATCAGTGCTCTCAGGATTCAATTCATAGCAAGTCTGATTAGTCCGTTCGTATATATCCCGACTGCTCTGCTTCTGTTAACCAAGTTCCATCTGGGAGCGCAGGCACTGTTCATAGCATCAGTAGTTGCAAACTTTAACGGCTATTTTTTAGCTCCTTTGCAATATCATATGGTTATTAATAAGAACAAACGAGGAATCTGGAGCAAATGATAAATTCCTATATTTCTATAATCAATTTCCTTTCGGTTTTACCGTTCAATAAGGAAGCTTATCCGTTGAATAAATTGAAAACAATCCGGTAAGAAGATGGCCATTACATTCAGCAAAAAGCAATTAGTCATACTCAGCTTAATACTGGCAATGTTATTTCATTTTGCTTACTATTTTAATGAATATGGCCCGTCAGTAAGCATCTTAAAAGGTTTTACTATTTACTTTTTAGCACTCGGATCAGCTTCTATTCTGATGTTTGTTTATATTGGGACCTACTGGAGGATGGATATAAAGGGTAACTCCGACAGAATTCTTTTTGATATACTGGTTCTTTGGATTCTGATCTCAATTTTGCGGAGTGTGCTGGAATATAGAAGCTTGGGGCAGTTAAGGCTCTTCATGTTAAATACTTACCTCGGATTGTCAATGCTTCCTGTTCTTTTTTTTATAATAGGAACCAATATCAATTATTTCTTTTCAATAAACCGTATAGTGACGATTTATTTAATTGCCGTTGCACCTATTTCATTTCTTTTCATTGACTTTTTTGAGATTCAATTGTTCCTCCTATATCCAATTTTCTATATTATTCTCACAATTCCTTTAAGAGACTCATGGGGCAAAATCTTAGTTATCCTTGTTTCTGTGAGTATTGTTATAGTGTCATTGACAAACCGAGCGGGAATAATGCGAATTCTCATCAGCTATTGTATTCTCGGGGCCTATTATGTAATGACGAATATTAAGATCAATAAAAGATTATTGAAATTCATTGTATTCTGTCTGCTTATGATCCCTGTGGTTTCATTGTATCTGGGGATCACTGGTGTCAGCGTTTTCCAATTATTATTGGGATCAGACACAATTGATTATAGTCAGCTTAACCCGTATGCAGATACAAGGACGTTTCTGTATTTTGAAGTTTTTCAGGATTTAAACTTCAATAACGCATTTCTGTTTGGTAAAGGTATGGACGCAGGATATTCGTCACTTGCTTTTGAGACATATAACAGAACAATGGTGGAAGTAGGATTTTTACAGATCTTAATGAAGACAGGTATTGTCGGCTTCATTCTTTACAGCTCGGTCATAGTCTCTGCAATCTATAAAGCATTGGGGAAGTCAAAGAATCTCTATATAAAAGCCATTGGGTTATTGCTTGCAAGTTATTTGTTAATGATATTTATTGAAAATGTTATAGCATTCAATTTGTTGAATGTTATCATTTGGATATGCGTCGGCATGTGCCATTCTCCGCTTATAAGAAACCTTGATGATGCCGGTATCAGGAAATTGTTCAGGTCTCCTGTCGTTTCTCGTTAAGTAGGTTTATTATGGGATATAGTGGTATAGGTCATATCATCTCCATCTATTAAGAGCAGGGTAATATGAAAGTATTATATGTCGTAAATGCAGTTCAAAAATCATTTGAAAGGTTTTCAGATCACCCCAGGACTAATTTCCCATGGGTTGATGCATTACTGGGTGAAATTGATCAGATGGAATCAATCAGTTACGCATTGGCGGTTCCTGTGTCAGAATCGGATTTCAGGCGTCACATAAATGGCTCTGTAACCTTATATGGATTGCCATATAATCCACCTAAGCCTTCAAAATTCCTGTTACTTAGAAAAAGGACCACCGGATTTGAGGAAGCGAGGGTATTGGATTATCTGAGAATGGCGATTGATGACTTCAAGCCTGATATAATTCAGGTGTTTGGTACAGAAAACCAGTTCGGGTTAGTCAGTTCCATTGTTGATATACCTGTCGTTATTCATTTCCAGGGAAGTGTCATTGCTGTATCGGAGAAATGGTTTAGCGGCATAAACCGCAGTGAACAAAAAAAATCACTGACTTTCAGGAAAATTTTATACAGGAGTGGAGTCTATAACGAGTATCCTGTATTCAGGAAGAAAGGCGAAAGAGAGTTATTAATAATGAAGTCTAGCAAATTTTTTATCGGACGCACTGAATTTGACAAAAAGGTCATTGCTCTCATGTCCCCTGATTCAGTTTATTTCCATTGTGAAGAATTTATAAGAAAAGAATTCTTGGAGAACAGGTGGAATGCCTCATTGACTAAAAACATTAAGTGCATATCTATTCTTAAAGGGGTAACATATAAAGGCATTGATTTGCTTTTCGAAACTTCGAAGACTCTGACTAGTTATGGATTTCCAGATATTGAGTTTATAGTCTGTGGTGTAAAAGAAAATGAGGAAGTAGTCCGGATCTTGCACAAGAGATACAAGGATGATGATTGTTTAAGAAAAGTGAGTTTCATTGGGAAAGTTGGCACTGAAGAATTAATAAAAGAACTTTTATCTTCAAATTTTTACGTGCATCCATCATATATGGAGAATAGTTCCAACAGTATCTGCGAGGCTATGGCTTTAGGGATGCCAGTCATCGCAACCAACTCAGGAGGTACAGGATCATTGATCGATGACGGAATAGACGGCCTGCTGGTTCAGGAAGGTGAAGCCTTATCATTGGCAGCCTCATTATCTGGTCTGATCCGTAATTACACTTTAGCGAAAACCATTGGGAATAATGCAAGAGAAAGAGCATTTAACAGGCACAATCCCGAGATGATAAGAAATAAAACCCTGGAAATTTACAGAGCCATTCTCGGGAAATCCAAAGTGGCAGGTTAGTATTACCTACCTTATTGCGATTTTGGTGAGAAATTAATATAGATAATATTACCTGATTAGTGATTGAATGAATTTTTACCCCAAGATATTGATAAGTGGTCAGTACTTTCATAGAAACAGTGGAAGCGGCATTACTCTTTCTAATCTTTTTTCTGGATGGGACAAGAAAAAAATAGCTGCTGCTGCCAGCTTTATTATTTCGCCTGCTTATGATGTTTGTGACACCTATTATCAGCTGGGATCGAGTGATTTTAAACTACGATTTCCCTTTAATCTTAAAAGAAGAAGTAGCCCGGAGTTTTCGGGTGTCCTTGAACCAACGGGCAGGGAATCTTCCAAAGGTAATACGTTAATGAGATCCAGGTCAAAGCTGAGGATGTTATATGATAAAGTACTCTTTTCTACCGGGCTGGTACATTACAGGAAGAAATTTGCTCCGGGGCCCACTTTCATGCAATGGGTTAAGGACTATAATCCAGATATCCTGTATTCTCAACTCTCATCACTCGAAGAGATAAGGATTGTCACAAAACTTCAGACGATTTTAAAAATCCCGGTAGTTATTCACATAATGGATGACTGGCCGAGCACACTGGGAAAAAAATACTTTCCGGAATGGATATGGAGGTTTGTAATTAACAGAGAGTTGAGAGGGTTATTCGCCAGGGCGAAAGTATTACTAAGCATTAGTGAAGCTATGAGTGAGGAGTACAAAAGGAGATATGGGTTGAATTTCACATCATTTCATAATCCAATTGTTACAAGCTTATGGTTACCCTACCGAAAAAAAGACTACTCGATTGATGAACACGACGTCACAATCTTGTACTCGGGCAGAATTGGGATTGGGATCTCTGATTCTCTTCTTGATGTGGCTGAAGTAATTGATGAGATTAACAAGATCAAGAAAAACGATGGGATTAGATTACACATTCAGACTTCCATGCAGGAAAACCTGATAATTGATTCTTTGAAAAAGTACAGATGTGTAAGAATCAATCCGGCGGTTGCCTATGACCAGATACCAATGATTTTTGGGCACGCAGATATTTTATTGCTTGCAAATGATTTTGATCCCGAGGCTGTAAGATTCTTGAAATATTCAATGCCGACAAAAGCTTCCGAATATATGATTTCCGGCACCCCAATCCTTGTCTATTCAGCTGATGAGACAGCAGTTACGCGGTTTTTCGTTCAGAATGAGTGCGGTCATTGCGTCACGAGGAGAAATATGGAATTACTGAAAGAGGCCATCATACTGATGATTGAAGATAAGAATTACAGGCAATTACTCGGAGAGACCGCAGTCAATATGGCGCTGAACAGATTTGATTCGGGTACAGTTCGCAAGCAGTTCAGGAGTGCTATTTTAAATGCTACCGATGATGGTGGGAGAAATTCATGATAATAAAATCTTGTTTTTGAGTTTATAAGAATGTAATGACCAGATTTGAAAAAGAATTTGAATAAAGGGAATGGTTATTTAGCAATGGTTAAGAAAGACGCAATCATAATATTCGGTGATACCTTTACATTCCCTGATGGAAATGCTGCAACAAACCGGGTCCACACATTTGCCAAGGGATACAGTGAGTTGGGAATAAAAGCAATTGTAATCTGCTTCAGGAATGATTACATGGAAAATAATATCGGAACATTTCAAGATATAGATTATTATTACCCCTTTAACCAAACCAGGCGCAGTAATTCATTTCTTAAAAGGAGGTTTGTCAAGCTTGCCAAATACTTCAGGACAATTTCTATTATTAGAAAATTAAGCAACGATTATTCAGTCCTTGCCATTAACCTTTGGACCAACAGGCTGCTGGTTCAGCTTTTTGTCTATTTTCTGGGCCGGAATATCAAGTCGAAGATAATCCACGAACACAGCGAACACCCTCTGCGTGAATGCAAGGGGAAAATTCAAACTCAATCAGGTGAAATAAAATCATATTTTGGAACCAGGTTGTGTGACGGCATTTTCTGTATTTCCAATTACCTGATAAACTTTTATCTGCAGAGGGGAGTAGGAAATGAGAAACTACTTCTCGTGCCCAGCACAGTCGACACCGGACGCTTCCGAAGTATTACTGTATCACCGCTTTCCTATGATTATATATTATACTGTGGGAGCCTTACCATACAGAAGGACGGTGTTGATATTCTGGTAGATAGTTTTAATCATCTTTCCAGCAGTTTTCCGGAGATCAAGCTTGTTTTAATTGGCAAGGGGGATATCCCTGAAGAAGAGATTGCAATAAAAAAAAGAGTGGCTGACCTGGGTTTGACCAACCGGGTGGTTTTTTTGGGACAATTGGGCAGGATGGATGTTCCGGCTTATATATGTCATGCAAAAGTATTGGCTTTAGCCCGCCCCAGAAGTATTGTTGCCGATGCCGGTTTCCCTTCAAAGCTGACTGAATATTTATCATCAGGTAAGCCGGTGGTTGTTACCAGGGTAGGAGAGATTCCGTATTTTCTCAAGGACAATGAGCATGCCTTCTTAACAGAACCTGGAAATGCTTTGGAATTCGCCAGGAGATTAGCAGATGTTCTTAATAATTACGAGTTTGCCATATCAGTAGGAGAAAAAGGGAAAGGGTTAACTGAAACTATTTTTAACTACCGGTATCAGGCTGAAAGAATGATAGAATTCATACAGAAACCTGGGAAGTGAAACACTGACTTTTCGGCGAGGCATGCGAATGAGATAATAGTCAGTCCCTTATTACAGAAAACAAACAATGTTGAAGGATAATCTAATACTTTTCCTTGGTGATGTAGTTCCTTACAAACCCTACAGGTTCCGGAACAAAACCAAGACTGTAATAAATCTGGAGTGCCCTATAGTTAGTGCAGGCCAACCACAGGAAGGGAAAATTAATCTTAGTGTCCGCGAGAACTACCTTGGCAAAATCTTTGGCCGTAATCTCTTTTCAGTGAGCCTGGCCAATAACCACATTCTTGATTATGGCGATGCAGGATTTCAGTCTTCGCTTGCTGAACTGGATAAGCTTGGAGTTAGTTCATTCGGTTATGACAGGTATGGTGACGGTACCCATAATCCATTGATTACCAAGCTTCAGGATATTTCAGTTGCCTTCTTCGCCGTAGTTTGTGATTCTACATCCCCTTTGAAGGATATGGCCGGGATGGTCAGGCTGGCCTCACTGGATATAGATAAGCTAATCGATAAGGTAAAAACTGTAAGAGACTCGGTGCAGAGGATTGTGGTATATATTCACTGGGGGACCGAGGAATCATCATATCCTGAATTATGGGAAATTCAGTATGCCAGGACTCTAGTCGAAAACGGGGTAGATATTGTGATTGGAAGTCATGCCCATGCACCCCAACCAGTTGAAAGGTATAAGTCAGGAATTATTGCATATAACCTTGGGAATTTTATAATGCCTGATTTGAATAATATTCCCACTTATTTCAATAAAGAGGGAGTCGCTCAGTCAACATACAATAAACACACAATGATCTGGAATAGAATATCATGGGGGATTCTTGTTGATATGTCGACGCTCGAATACAGAATCCAGAGATTCATTTTTTTCGGTAATTATGTCCTTAGACTTCCTTTTACTTTACTGGATAAGTACATGACTCTGTGCCCAATTAAATCGGAGGAGGACTATAAAGCAAAAATTGCCCGACTGTTAAGAAAGAGGGCACGCTACAGGAGACTGGTAAACTTTGTATTACATCCGCATATTCCCGAATTTTTAAAAAAAGTCGTATGAAAATAGGTCTTCTTTTAAACTCGGATAACCGATTGTTCCCTAACTACAGCGAAAAGTTCAGGGAGATTCTGGATCATAACGGACTTCCTTATTGTCTGGTTGATCCAAATTCTGACAGTTTTCTTGAAGATCTTGCAGATTGCACTCATTTATGGTTCAGGCATTCACAGGGAGATACCGATCTTATGCTATATGATTCGGTTTATCATATCGCTGTCAAGATTTTTAATTTGAAATGCTCCCCTGGTTATGATACCTTCTGGCCTTATGAGAATAAAGTGCGTGAGTATTATTTACTTAAGAGTAAGGGATTCCCGGTTGTTGAAACCAATGTCTTCTGGAATTTTGAACCCGCAGTCAGATTTCTCGATTCGTGCAAATTTCCGGTTGTCGCAAAGCTTTATAAAGGAGCAAGTTCGAGCAATGTAGTCAAAGTCAGTTCAAAGAAGGAGGGAGTTCGAATTCTGAAAATGGTTTACTCGAAAGGTGTGAAATTTGGGAAATTACCTGGCGGATCTAACCTTAGCTCAGTAAAAAAACTGGGAATATCTAAATATGCATATTTGAGGGTCAGGGATCTCTTGATTCGGGTCGGAGCAATTCACCGTAGTAACCCCTATGAAGAGTGGCAGATTCAGAAGGACGCACTTCTATTTCAGAAATTTCTTCCGGGAAATGAGTATGATACCCGTGTTACGATTATTGGAGGAAGGGCTTTTGCATTCAGACGGTTTGTCAGAGAGAATGATTTTAGAGCATCAGGCAGCGGGTTGCTTGACTTTAATCCGGTTCAGATTGATCTCCGCTGCATCAGGATAGCCCTTGAAGTATCTAGGGAAATGAATTTTGAAACTATGGCATATGATTTTATCTATGACCAGAACAGAGAACCGATGATTTGTGAGATCAGCTATTGCTTTGTAGATAAAGCTTTGGTGCAATGTCCGGGCTACTGGGATGCGAACCTCGACTGGCATGAGGGTCGGAATTGGCCACAATATTACCAGCTACAGGATTTTACAGGTTTATCAGATCTGAAGACTGTTCCGGTCAGTTGAAAGGTTTTATCTGGGAAAAATTCCGGAGCGGGATTTATTAAGTTAAGAGGCTGACAATTAAGAACTAAAGGATGGAGAAGGAGCCCAATACAAGTATATGTTTCGTTCTCTCTCACCTGCCCCAGGGAGGTGCTGAGCGTCAGACTATTAACCTGATCAGGATGTTGAATGGTTACGGTTATAGGATCACCCTGGTTCTCTATGCCAGTACGGAAATTTTTTACAGGGAGGTTCTCGATCTACCGATAAAGGTACTTATCAACAAGTCAACAGGAACAAACCGGTTGGTGCGCAATCTTATCAATGGACTGTATCTCAGAAGAGTACTTCGACAAAATGACTATGACATTATTCATACATTATTATTTCATAATGGCTTTTGGGTCCGAATGCTGGCTCCGGCAAAGTATACCGGACGAATAGTCTATTCAATCAGAAATGACCTGCAGGATGCTTCAGGATTCTATTTGTTTTTTGAGAGACTGCTTGTCAGACGGTCATTTGTTACTACTAATAGTCTCAAGGTAATGGCCCAGTACCTGAACCTTGTAGGGAAAAGGTATAACGACCGGACTATTAACATTTATAACGGTTTTGACGGAACGAAATTTCTATCTGATATAGGTGCCCCCATCACCGGCAAGGTCATTATTGGGACTGCTGGACGGCAGAACACCCAGAAAAACCAGATTCAGATACTCGAAGCAATTAAACAGCTTCATGAACGACACCCTCTTCATTTCTTTCTTATTGGGGATATGAGTCAGGATAAGGCTGTTGAGAACAATGATTATGTGCAGGCACAAGGGCTAATGGAAGTTGTTACGGTTCTAGACGCTCAGCCTCATATAGAATTGTTTTACAGGAAGTTTAATATATTTATCTTATCCTCAGTTTATGAGAGCTGCCCGAATGCTTTGTTTGAGGCAATGTTGTCAAAATGTCTTTGCATAGTTTCTGAAGGGGCAAATTCGGATAATTTTATTCATGATGGAGTCAACGGTCTTGTATACAATGGTACCGTGGAAATGCTGGTGTCAAAGCTGGCCCTGGCCATCGAGCTTATTGTGAAAGACAAACATCAAGAAATGATTGAACGAGCTCAGAAATATGCATTGGATAATTTTTCAATTGAATCCATGGCTGAGGCATATAAAAAGCTCTATGATAATATTCTGTCATAGGCGAGAGGGCAACTGGCCCACCAGATTTTTGGGAGGAGATTCAAATTAAGAGCCTTTTACAAACAGGAGAAACATGATTCTTAAGAATAAAGAAAGATCAAGGGGATTGCTTTTCTTGTCCCCTGCTAAAATACTGTTGATCATCTTGGCTGCATTCGCAGTTTTTTTACTAATTCAGATTTTGTCTGGTTTTGGTACTGCCAGACAACAGATCTCCTACATCCCGGAAACAGATCTTGTTTACCCGGCAGAAGAATCATCCCTGCTTAAACCTCAGATATTGGGGAATCAATGGTATGTTTTAAAAATAAGCCCTGAGGGTACTATCCGGGTTGAAAACGGGGAAGGTCAGCCTATCATATCAGATATCTACTACTTATGTGAATTCTCTGAAGACCAGCCTGGTATGGCTGCAGCCTGGAAACTCACAGACAAGATAAATGACAGCACATTGTTTTTACACGGCGAGGTAGAAAATAAAATTTCAATTGAGGTAACATTTATAATTAGTAATAATCGTCCAAGATTGGATGTCATTGTAAATAGTACCTACCTGGATCATGTTACTGTTTACAGGGAGGCCATGGTAGCAAGTTTTGCACCTTCACCTTCAGAGATATATCTTAAGAATCGCAAGATTGACAATCATCTGCGTTCGGATGAATATTGGGTAGATAAACAGGGCGTAAGATTTGGGCAGGGATCAGTCTCAGCCTTTATTTATCATTCACCGGGGATATCTTCAATGCAGATAAGTACCAGAGAAAATATGCTATTTATTAACCTGGACAGTTATCTTGACCATCCTATGATTACAATTCCCTATCAGCCTGATGGAGGAGGAGACTGGATCGATATTTCCGCATCGCACTATAAACCAGGTATGGTCCGGTTTAATAAATTCTCATTGAATATAGGAACAAATCAGGATGTTGTTCCACGCCTAATGCTTGTACCCGGAGGCTACCAGGCAGGATATGTCTTTACCGAACATGCCGATGGGGGTAACTTAAATACCCATAGAGCCGCCTATTTTGGCTCTCAAAAAATTACAGATGTAAAAGAAGCAGTAGGAGGGTTTGCAGGTCACAGCATTCCAGTCACCAAAAGTGTTTTCTTTACGGATTTTGATAACGGGCTTGATGATCAGTCTGATACTAATATGGCAGAGATTGAATACCTGAAATTCCTGGACCAGCTCGATTCATTGGGATCTGAGATATGCCTTCATACTCCCGAAGGAGGTAATTCAACACGAAGTTCGTTGACTGAGGCAATTTCTTTTATGAAAGAAAGATATGGGTCACGTAGTTGGATTGACCACGGAATGTACCAGGGAAACAATAACAGGGAAGCATTCTCAGCTGAAGGGCTGGACTCTCTTTCACAATACTTTGCAGGTGATCTGTGGAGAGAATATGATACAAGGTATTTCTGGAGTCCTGCAGTTGAAACTATTCGATTTGCGAATCCCTCTAAGTCATTAAAACAATTGTTGTTAGATCTTCAGTTTCGGATGTTTTTCAGTGAGTTCCGGGACAGATACAATTTTCTGAGGTTGTATCATGGAAAAGGAGAAATAAGTACTATTATGACGGTTCTTAAGGGATATTTCCCAAGGCTGGAACTTAATTCATTAAGACCACATAAGGGTGATTTTTTTCCTACGCCTCTTTACTGGCAAAATCCTACTTATTCCGGAGAATTTTATTCATGGCCTACAGAATTTGACTATAACGGCATAACACGTAAGTTGGATGGGGAAAATTTGAAGGTAGAGATAAATCACATCAATCGTCTGACTGAAGGATGGGGTGTTTTTTTCAACCATGGGTACTATGTGAGAAATGGGAAACATGACGAAATTATGTGTCAAGAGGATGGGAAATTGGTAATAAATCAGAATTTCGACAAGATCCTTGCCTGTTTGGCTGAAAAGAGGAATAATGGTGAACTGTTCCTGACAACAGTGCAGGAGTTGCTGGATTACTGGATTCTACTTGAAGACATAAGGTTTGATTATAAACCTGACGGTTCTGTTGATATTATTAACGATAACAATCAGGAAGTAAGAGGTCTGTCCATTGCTGTCAGATGTGATCCAGATGCAATAAAAATAACAGGGGCAGAATATTCATACAAGCGAATTGATGAAGATACAATAGTATGGTTTGACCTGCCAGCCGTTGGCATAGTTAATCTGAGAACAATAGTCAATATTGAGAGTTATTAAAATGAACCCTTTTCTGGTTTATTTTTGATTGCTATAATTAAAGTAACTCAGATTTAGTTATCAAAATAAGAGTTGGATGAAATTTATAATTACTATTGATACTGAGGGTGATAATCAATGGGATCACGGCAGGGTACTGACGGTGGAAAACATTAAATTCATAAGTCGCTTTCAGGACCTGTGCGAAAAATACAATATTAAACCCACCTACCTGGTAACATCGGAAATCTGTGATGACGAGTACTCTCAAGTGCTTTTTTCAGGGTATGTAAAGAATGACAGAGCCGAAATAGGGGCACATCTGCATTCCTGGACAACTCCTCCTTTTCTTACTGATCCTGGATATACTGAGAATGATTCCAATCATTCATTTGCTTCGGAACTGCCATATCCATTGCTTTCGAAGAAAATAGCTTTTCTGACAGAACAGATCACCTCCTCATTTGGAGTAAGGCCGACCTCCTTCAGATCAGGCAGGTACGGGTTCAATGAGCAAGTGGCAAAGGTTCTGGTTGATAATAAGTATCTGGTTGACTCCTCAGTAACTCCTTTTGTAAGCTGGGTTGAACATCGTGGATTACCACAGGGTGCTGGGGGACCGGACTTCCTGGATTTCTCACCATTCCCTTATAGTTATGATTTTTCAGGGAGATCACTTACGGAAATTCCCGTAACCATTGTACCAACGAAATTCCCTCTGAACAGGTCCCATGGACTGGCAAGATTTTATTTCAGGAATGTGAATGATAGCTACTTTCTTAAGGTATTACGCAGGATTTGGTTGGCTGATCAACCAGTATGGCTCAGACCAACACCCGAAATGACATTGAGACTCCTTTTAAAACTGGTTGATGAAAGTGAAAGGTTGACGCTTCCGTTCATAACGATGATGTTTCATTCCAGTGAGTTAATGCCAGGCTGCTCAAAATACAGACCAGACGAACATTCCATAGAAGTTTTATATTCACTTCTTGAAGATTTTTTTATTGTTCTTACTGAAAGAGAGATTAAGTCGGTAACTCTTACTGACGCTGCAAAAGACATGAAATCATGAAGATATGTTTCTGGGGTAAGATCGCAAATGCGCTTTTAGGTAATACCTACGGCGGAGGAGAACTGCAGATTGCCCTGCTCGCCAAGGCACTGACAAAACTGGGGCATGAGGTGTTTGTGATTGATCTCGATATAAGTGCACCATTTGTAACAAAAGAAGGCATCAAAGTTTTTCCTGTTAAGGGATATAATGACGGACTGAAAATGTTCAGGACGTTTACGCATCGGCTCCCTGCCCTTTATAAAGCATTTCTGGAAGTTAATGCAGATGTATACTATTGTCGTATACGGGAGTACAGGCATATTTTGGTCTATCTGGTTGCCCGAAAATTGAAAGCAAAATTTGTTCTGGCACTGGCCTCGGACCTTGACGTGCTAAGCATAGCCAAACGATGGAGGCATTTCTATTCATCAAATGTGAAGGATCTCTGGGGGGTTCTCAATGGCATAATGGGTGAAATAGTATACCCCTTCCTTTTACGAAAGGCAGACCTGGTACTGGTGCAACATGAGGGACAAAAGGAGATACTCTTAAGACGAGGGATTTCAGCCAGGGTATTTTATAATCTGATTGATCCGGGCGATTTGGAAAGGAAAACAGCCAGTAACAATTCAGATTCTTTTGTATATGTAGGTTCGCTCGATAAAAGAAAAGGGTTCAAGGATTTCTTTGAGCTTGCCAGGAGGACTCCTGAGCAAACTATAAGGTAATTGGAAAAGTTCGCGATAATACAGGAGACAGGCTCTACCAAAAGCTAAGATCATTCCAGAATGTCAAGTTACTTGGGAAATTAAGTCATACGGATACACTGAACGAAATATCAAGCTCTAAAGCATTGATATCAACCTCCCCGATGGAAGGATTTCCCAATATATTTATTGAAGCATGGGGATGTGGTATACCAGTTTTATCTTTATTTGTTGACCCAGGAGGGGTTGTCAGGAAAAATGGACTGGGCTATGTTGCCGGGGGCAAGCTGGACAAATTAATCGATTACATTAATAAGATTGATCCAGGAAATGATATTGGCATAAAGGCGAAGCATTATGTTAATCGCTATCATGTACTTACAAATGAAAGAATGATGGAGATTGATTCTGTATTTACTGATATATGCAATTAAAGTTAAGTATTTTTCTACCCGGATTTCATGTGCTATAATGAACATGAGTTCTTCCCGTTAATGTAAATATGAAAATACTTCATATCACAAATAACTTCCCTACCCTTAATTTCCCGATTTTCGGGATTTTCATCAAGGAGCAGATTGAATCATTAAGGAATTTGGGTGCAGATAATGAGGTATTCTTTATCAACAGCAGGGAAGAAGGTAAGATTGCCTATTTGAGGTCATTGGGTAAGTTGCGTAATCACCTCAAGTCAAACCATTATGATATAATACATTGCCATCATAGCTACAGCGGGGTGATGTTTCTTCTTTCCGGGAGGTGGAAATCAACCAATCGCTTGCTGTCATATCAAAGCGATCCTCGCTATGAGGGAGGTATGTTATTATTCAGGATACTTTACAGGTTCTTTGACAGGATAATCCTGAAAAACAAGCCGGACGTAGTAACCCTGTCAAAAACGGTGTATCTGCCCAATGGTGTAAATACAGACTTCTTCCTGCCCATTGACAAAAGGAACTGCAAGCAGAAACTCGACCTGAATCCTGAAAAAAGATATGTTCTTTTCATGGACTCCTATAACCGGAGACCTTGTAAAAGGATCGACCGCTATTCCGCCACCCTGGCCATTCTTAGAGATAAGTACGGTTACCCGGACCTGGAACCTCTTGTGCTTACCAATACGGGTAGAAGTCTTATACCAGCATACATTAATGCCTCTGACCTGCATCTTCTTACCTCTGATTTTGAGGGATCTCCAAATTCTGTAAAGGAGTGTATGGCATGCAATATACCGGTGGTTTCAACCCCGGTCGGAAATGTCAGGGACCTTCTGGCTGGTGTAGATGGCTCTTATGTGGCAGCCTCATTCAACCCGGAGGAACTGGCTGAGCTCTCAGACAGGTCATTGAGAGCTACCGACATTAATTCCAGGGAGACACTTGCTGCCAAGGGCCTGGATATTGAAACAGTGGCCAGGAAGCTTCTCGGTGTTTATGAGTCGATAATCGGGATGCGGAAGAAGGAACAACACGGCATTCAGATCCAGGGGGGGAACTCTCCGGAGCACCATCCGGAAACCGGTGACACCGCAAGTCAACGTCAGCTCAAGGTTCTTCTTATCAATAACTGCCATTACAGAAGAGGCGGTGCAGACGTGGTTTACCTCAATACCGGTGACCTGCTTGAATCAAGAGGGCATGATGTTGCCTATTTTTCGACGAAGTCACAATACAATTATTCTACTGAATACTCAGAATATTTTGTAAGGGACATTGATGCCCTTAAGCTTAACTTCGTTGAACAGCTGGTCTACATGCCTCGCAAACTTTACTCCCGCGAAGCAAAACGAAAACTTGGGAAAGTAATAGATAATTTTAAACCTGATCTTGCACATATTCACCTTTATAAAGGAGGACTGACAGCAGCCATACTCCCGGTTTTGAAAAGAAAAAAGTTGCCTGCCGTTATTACACTTCATGATTACAGTCTTCTCTGCCCCCGGAACATTATGATTGACGGTGAAGGCAAAATCTGTGAACGATGTCTTACTGCCACCCGACTGAATTGCGTTTATCACAGATGCAACAGGAGGAATCTGTATTACAGCATTGTCAACTATATAGAATTCGTTCTCAATAATAACTACTTTAATCCCGGGAACTACTTTAACCGGATTATTTGCGTCAGCCGGTTCAACTACTTAAAGCACAGTAACCATGCTCTTTTCAAGGAGCGCTTTGTTCATCTTTACAACTTCTACCCGCTGCTTAGCCAGAGTAATCCCAAAACTTCCAAAGGTTCATACTTCCTGTTTTACGGAAGACTTGCTCCTGAGAAGGGGGTAATGACACTGATCGATACATGGAAGCGGCTGGGTAATGACGTGCATCTCATAATAATAGGAGAAGGAGTGATGTCAGCACAGATAAAGGATGAAATCCGTGAAAACAATCTGCATAATGTAGAATTTCTTGGCTTCCGGAAAGGAGAAGAGTTGTTTTCTTTCATTCGTGATGCCTCATTCGTCTTGGTGCCCTCAGAATGGTATGAGAACAATCCGCTTACCATCGTTGAGGCTTACTCGGTGGGCAAACCCGTTATCGGCAGCAATATTGGAGGTATACCGGAGTTAATAATAGAAGGCAGGACCGGATTCCTCTTTGAAATGGGAGACTCCGGCGGGCTGGAAGAAAAAATACGAATTGCCGTAGAGATGAGTGAAAGTCAGTACCTGGAGATGTCGGAAGCTGCCTACCGGTTTGCCTGTGATAAATTCTCGGAAAAGGACCATTACCGCGATTTACTGAAAATTTACAGGGATGTTGTTATCAGCAAGCAATCATGAACAGGAACCGACTGTATCTGAAGTTTAGATTAAGGAAAATTCTTGCCGGGATTATCCAGTCACTGCGTGTACGACTTGCCCGCATGAAAGGATATGATATTCATCCTTCAGTTATACTTGAGCGTAAGTTGCATCTCGACCGCCTGTTTCCGGCAGGGATTCATATTGATGAACACACACTGATTGCATCAGGAGTGACTATACTCAGTCATGACCATTGCAAGCGCGTTGACGGTCACCCCTATCTTGCTGATACCTATATCGGGAAGAGATGCTTTATAGCAGTGAACGCTACCATACTGCCAGGTGTCAGAATCGGGGATGAGGTAATTGTTGGTGCCTCGGCTGTTGTTACCAGGGATGTGCCTTCAAATGTTATTGTGGCCGGCAATCCCGCCAGGGTGGTGAGAGAGAACATCCGCATGAATGACGAGGCAGAACTTATTAACTGGCAAAACGGCAAATGGACAGAATGAAAATTGGTATGACAGCGTTGATGTTCGCCCTTCTGTTATTTCTTCTGGCAGTAGCTTTTGCCGGTATATATGCGATCAGCTTCAGGAATAACTATAAAGCTTACAATCTGTTGAGGATTGACCCTCTCGAAACAGGCAGACTACGCACTTCAACTCAGGACCTGCCTGAACTTGATGCGGATATCTGGATGATCGGAGACTCCAGGACTGCCAGGTGGGATGTGCTTTTGTTGAATACCGGACTTCAGATCGTAAACCTTGGCATGGAGGGTCAGACATCAACACAGGTCTGTTACAGGTTCAAAAATGATCTTGAAATTGATACCCCGAAAATAGTTATCCTGGAAGCAGGGATTAATGACCTGAAGGTAATCGGGCTTGACAGGGAGCTGGCAGAGCCGATAACAAAAAATCTGTACAGAAACATTGAAAAAATCAGGAACCTCTGTCTTGGGAACAACATTCAGTTGATTCTGATCAATGTTTTCCCGGTAGGCAAAATTGAACTCACCCGCAGGCCGATGTGGAACAGTGCCGTGAACGAGGCAATCAGGTCAGTTAATGAAACCCTTAAAGGTTACTGCGACAATCAGAAGGTCTTTTATTTCGATGCATCTGGACTTTTATCTGGTGAGGACGAAACCGTAAAAGAGGAATACAGAGCTGATTTTTTGCACATAAACAGGAAAGGCTATGAAACCCTGAGTGAGGAATTGACAGAGTTGATAAACAAAATTGATGTTATTAATAAATGAAGAAGAAGATCTACATCGCAGGTTGCGGGGGTATGCTGGGCGAGGCCTTTTACTCAAAATTTAAGGACGACTTTATTCTTAAATGCACCGATAAGGACGTCAATGAACCGTGGCTGAGTTTTCTTGACTTCCGCGACTTTCCTTCATATAAGAAAGATGTCATGGAATTCAGGCCTGATTACCTGTTTCACCTAGGTGCATACACTGACCTTGAGTTCTGTGAACTGAACCCGGATGAAACCTATAATACCAATACACTCGCAGTGGAGAATGCCGTATATCTTGCCAATGAACTGGATATACCCCTGCTCTATATAAGCACAGCTGGCATCTTTGATGGCGAAAAGGATTCTTACGATGACTGGGATCTGCCAAATCCGCTCGGGGTTTATGCAAGGGCCAAGTACATGGGAGAAAGATTCGTGGTTGAGAATGCGAGGCGTTACCTTGTGTGCAGGGCAGGATGGATGATGGGATCGGGTCCGAAGAAAGACAAAAAGTTCATTCAGAAGCTAATGAAGCAGCTTAAGGATGGGAAGAAAGAGCTATTCATTGTGGATGACAAGGACGGCACTCCCACATACACCCATGATTTCGCCGGGAACGTTAAAGCTCTTATTGAAAAAGAGTACTGGGGCCTGTACAATATGGTTTGCGGAGGCCAGACCAGCCGCCTCGAGGTAGCCACTGAACTTGTCAGGCTGCTTAACCTTGAGGGAAAGGTAAAACTGACACCTGTGGGTTCAGATTACTTCAAGGAGACATACTTTGCTGAAAGACCTCCATGCGAGAGGCTGATAAATCGAAAACTGAACATCCGGAATCTTAACCTGATGCGCGACTGGCGGGTGGCACTGGAAGAGTATATACACGATTACTACAAGGTGTATCTCGACTGATGAAGGGGCTGAGAATAGCAGCATTCGGCGGCTTCAGGGATATACCTCCGAAAGAGGGCGGGGCAGGCTCTGACAAATTTGCCTTTGAGCTCTATCCACGCCTCGTGGAGATGGGATGCGAACTCACAGCCTATTGCAGGATCTATCCAGACGATCTGGATGGTACCCGTAAAAATGAGTATCAGGGGATTAAACTGAAATATTTCCGGACAGTAAACAGGGCCGGTTTTGATACACTGGTTCATTCCTTTAAGGCCACATTTCATATCATATTTCATAATACCGCGGATGTGGTACATCTTCACAGTGGAGCCAACAGCATCTGGGCAGCATTCCTCCGGCTGGCCGGGAAAAAAGTATATGTGAGCCAGTTCGCAATGGACTGGAAGCGTGATAAATGGCCCTGGTACGGAAAGCTTTTTTACAGGATTTCAAACTACCTTACCGCATTGTTCCCAACCGCCGTGGTTTTTGACAATATTTTTACGAAGGAATACTTCGAAAAGAAATTCAGGAAGCAGTTTTATTTTATCCCCTATGGCGCCGAAGTAAAAGAACCGGTGCCTGATACTACCATCCTGAACAGGTTGGGTGTCGCTCCGGGAAAATACATCCTTTTTGTTGGAAGGTTTATCCCTGATAAGGGGGTGCACCTCCTGATCCGTGCATTCGAAACTGTCGAAACCGACATGAAACTTGTGCTTGTGGGAGGATCACCCAACCCGGGCAACTATGAGAATGAAATTCACCAGACCCAGGATAAAAGGATAATCTTTGCCGGATATGTTTACGGTGATGATACCAATATCCTGATGAAGAATGCTTTTGTATATGTTCAACCCTCACTGATAGAGGGATTATCCCCGGTGATTCTGACAGTCATGGGACTCGGAACACCCCTGATTTGCTCTGACATAGTTGAGAATAAGTTCATCACCTTGGACAATGCCACTCATTTCATTTCCGGGAACAGCAGTTCCCTTGCACAGAAATTAAATTACTGCCTGAATAACCAGGAGAAGCTGAAGCAAATGGCGGAAGATGGCAAGGCTGATATTCTTGCCCGCTTTAACTGGGATTCGGTTGCATCACAATATTTGGATTTGTTCAATAGAAAGAAATAAGATTATGCTGAAAGCCGGAATTATTGGTCTCGGAAAAATGGGAATTTCCCATGCGGCCATTGTCGCACCGCACAGGGATGTAGAACTGGTGGCGGTCTGTGACACCTCCTCCCTGGTTCTTGAAGGATTCAGGAAGTTTACAAAGGTCCGGGTCTATGACGATTACAAAAAGATGATCGATTCGGAAGCACTTGACTTTGTTGTTATTGCAACGCCTACAAAATTCCACTTCCCGATGGTTAAGTATGCCATGGAAAAGGGGATTCACACTTTCTGCGAGAAGCCATTCAGCCTGACCATCAGGGAAGGCGAGGAACTGGTATCGCTAGCTGACAGGAAAAACCTGGTTAACCAGGTTGGTTATCACAACCACTTTATCGGAACCTTCAGGGAACTGAAAAGGCTGCTTCAAAAGGGTATTCTGGGAGAACTGGTTCACTTTACAGGGGAGGCATACGGTCCTGTTGTCGTCAAGCCAAAAGGGGGAACCTGGCGTTCGGATCCGGGAGAAGGGGGCGGATGCCTGTTTGATTATGCGTCACACGTCATAAACCTGATCCAGGAGATAATCGGCAGACCGGTAAGGGCAGAGGGAGCCATGCTTAAAAAGATCTATTCGAGGGATGTGGAGGATGCTGTATACTCAGTACTGAAACTCGAATCGGGGCTGACCGGTATTATCTCTGTCAACTGGAGCGACGAAACCTATCGTAAAATGTCAACATCGCTGACAATAATCGGTAAAAAAGGCAAGATAATCTGTGATGCCACTGAACTTAAAATATACCTGAAGGATCCGGATTCGTCAGAAAAGCTCGAGAAGGGTTGGACGATAAAATACATAACCGACCTGGCCATACCGGTCGATTTCTATCTGCGTGGAGAAGAATACAGCGCCCAGATAGACAATTTCGTGAAAGATGTCCTTAACGGAAAACCAGGCACTATAAACACGTTCAGACAGGGTTTGGAGACCGACAGGGTAATGGAGTTAATCATGGCAGAATCAAAAATATAGTTATGAAAATGGATAAGGTACTTTTTGGAGATAACCAGTTCTTTGCGGTGAACCACCTCTCCGACGAGAAATCGAGGGAGCAGGCAATCAGGTTCAAGGACGATTCTGCAATAATCCGGGTTCTTGATCAGGCAATAGATATCGGTATAAATACCTTCATGTGTACTACGCATGACAGGATAGCCAATATCTGTGACCATATGAGGGCCAACCCCGCCAGGTATGCCAATTTCAATATCTACCCAGGTATGCCATATGCCCACAAATATGCCAATGCGGTTACCGAACTTGGTATTATCGGAACCATTAAGCAATACGTGCCGGGAAATATCTTCGGAACATTTGCCAAGGGAGGCATGGCCTTTATCAGCAAGGATTTCATCAAACTCATGGAAATCTTTATCGATGCCGAGATGAAAATGTTCAAAGGGATAAACACTCCTGTGATTTTCATCCAGAATGTGGTTGTTGACCTGATACTTGGTCTTAAAGCCTATGAAGCTTTCGTTGCGTTTGATGAATACATCAGGAAGAAGTACAATGCCGAGCCGGGTTATATTACCATGAACCTCCCTGCGTTGCTTGATGCCCTTAATTCTGTCGGAATTCAAAACCCGGTCATATGTTCATCGATTAACAAGATCGGGTTCAGGATGTCCGGAGGGAAGGAGATATATGAGAAGTATTTACGCGAAAAGGAATTCCGTCCCATCGCCATGCAGGTTCTTGCCGCAGGAGCGCTCAGGCCAAAGGAAGCAATTGAATATCTTGGAAATTTCCCCAGGATTGAATCGGTGCTGTTCGGGGCTTCCTCAAAGGCTCATATCAAGGAGACAAAGGAGCTGATAGAGCAATACCTATGAAAGTTGACCACATCTGTTTTGCCGTAAAGGATCTGGCTGAAGGTATTTCCTACTGGGAAAGTGTTTTTGGTTACAGGCAGATGACTGAAGTGGTAGGGAACACCCTGCAAAAGGTAAAGGTTGTCTTCCTTAGCAAAGAGGACAGCATCCTGGTAAAGCTTATTGAGCCTGCTGAGGATAACCAGTCACTGATAAATTTTGTCAGCAGGGGAGGAGGATTTCATCATCTATGCTTCAGGGTTGAGGATATGGGTAAGCAGATCAGTGAATTGAAAGAAAAGGGATTACTGACACTGGTGCCACCCCAGCCGGGCGAGGCATTCAACAATCATGACATTGCCTTTATGCTGGCAAGGTACGGGCTCAATATTGAGCTTATTGATACTGCCGAGAAAGCAGGTATCATCAAAATTTAAATGGGTCTTAATCGCTGGCGGTTAAGTAATAGATCACAACCAGAGATATTTCATTGAATGAACTTTGTAATCGCATCTGACCTGTATCGACATTTTGGTCTTAAAGGTACCAAAGGACTGCTGAAAGGGTTGTCCTATCCGGGCTTCAGATATACTTATATCCTTAGGAAATTATCACAGCATCCAAGGAAATCGATTTCCTTACTGCTTTATAAGTTCCTTCTGAGAAGATATCGCTATAAATACGGTTTTGAAATAAGTAGTGAGGCAAAGATCGGAGAGGGTTTTTACCTTACCAGCCATTGCAGCCCCGTAATTATAGGTCCGATAAAAATGGGGAAAAACTGCAATGTAAGCCACTGTGTCACTATCGGACGGGGAATAGCGGGGGAAAGAAAAGGAAGGCCAACGATAGGGGATGATGTCTGGATCGGCCCAGGATCAATTATTGTAGGAAAGGTTACAATCGGTAATGATGTGTTGATTGCTCCAAACACTTTTGTGAATTTTGATGTGCCCGACCATTCAATTGTAATCGGCAGCCCCGGCAAGATCATTGCAAAGGAGAACCCTACCAAAGATTATATTCATTTCAAAGTCTAGCAGATAACTGATGAGAATTATGAATAAAAGAAACAACCTGACCAAGTTTGCGCTCTTTAGGGAGATCCTCAGGGATTCTGAAAGGAAACCTCTGTTGGCTATTCTTAATGATCTTTTCTCCCTCAGTATTTATTATAGACAATTCCCCCGGCATTACTTCTCAAGGTACCTTTTTAAAAAGGGCACAACAAACATAAAGGATTACTTCCCCGATGATTTTTTGTATTCCGGGATTAAACCTTTTCTTAACAATAGCGAATGCAGGGATATTCTGGAAAACAAGATGTTCTTTCATCTTTATTATAGTCAGTATAAAGTCCCCTTGCCAAAAATCCTGATGTTTAATCATAAAACAACCTTCAAGACTGAAGGAGAACTTACTCAAATAACCGGATTCGAGCAATTTATTACTTTGCTGGATAAATTATTTGAAATCGAACCGACACGTGATTCCCTGTTTATTAAAAAGTTATTTTGGAGTTATGGCGGTGACAAGGTATATAAAATTTACCGTGCTCAGGTTGCTGACAGAAGTCAGATATTGGCTGATTTGTATACAGAAGTCATTAAATCTTGTTATCTGTTTCAGGAGACAGTTATTCAGCACGATGCTTTAAATAAGCTTAATCCTTTCAGTTTAAATACCATAAGGTTCGATACTTTCATCGATAAGGAGGGAAATGTCGATCTCATTTCGGGTTATATCAGAATGAGTATTAATAAGAACCATGTGGATAATATTTTTTCGGGAGGTTGCCAGGTAGGGATTGATATGAAGACTGGCAGGCTAAAGAAAGAGGGTCATTCAAAACTAAGTTATTACGGTGTGAATCTTTTACAATCACATCCAATTACCGGGACGGGTTTCGAAAATTTTGAAATTCCCCATTTTGAAAGTGCTAAGGCGATGACAGTTGAAGCTGCACGTCTGTTACCCGGCTTACGTATCGTTGGATGGGATGTGGCTATAGGAGAATCTGGCCCGGTCCTGATTGAGGGGAATTCGGATTATGGTATGACGGGCAATGATCTTTCTGAGGGAGGATACAGAACCAATCCGGTGTTCAGAAAGGTTTTGTTCGAGGTAAAGGATTTGAACACTTCAAAATATTTTAAACGACTGATAAACAGAGCTATAAAAGAAGTAGCCGTATAGCGTGTAATCAGTCATAGTTCAAATTATGAATAAAATTCTTGTTACCGGATCTGCCGGATTCATCGGCTATCATTTGTCAGCCAGACTGATTTCTTTGGGTTACAAGGTGTCAGGTATTGATTCGTTGAATGATTACTATGATCAGGGGCTTAAGGAGGCACGAACCAGAAACCTGTTGCTGGAAACGAAAAAAAACTCAGGTGATGATAACCCCGCTTTTACTTTTCACCGGCTTGACCTGATTGACAAAGATGCATTGACCGAACTGTTTAAATCAGAAAGTTTTGATTATGTTATACATTTGGCTGCCCAGGCCGGTGTAAGGTATTCCCTGGATAATCCGCAGGCATATGTTGACAGCAATCTTATAGGTTTCATGAATATTCTCGAGGCTTGCCGTACCTCTACTCCGAAGCATCTGATCTTCGCATCATCAAGTTCAGTTTATGGTCTTAACAGCAATGTGCCATTCTGTGAAAACCATAATACAGACCATCCGGTTAGCCTCTATGCTGCCACAAAGAAGGCAAATGAAGCAATAGCACATTCTTATGCTCATCTCTTTAATTTACCAGTCACAGGCCTCAGGTTCTTTACAGTATACGGCCCCTGGGGAAGACCTGATATGGCATATTTCAGCTTCACAAGGAAAATATTCAGTGGTGAATCCATTGAGATTTTCAATAATGGGAATCTGGAACGCGATTTTACATATATTGAAGATATCGTTAATGGCATTATTGCTCTACTGGACAGGATTCCGCAAGGAAATCCTATATTTGATACATTGAATCCGGAATCATCTGTCTCACACGCACCTTACAGGATTTTTAACATCGGGAATAATAATCCTGTCAGCCTGATGGAGTTTATAAATATTCTTGAGAAGACAATTGGCATTGAGGCCAGAAAGGTCTTTAAGCCCATGCAGGCCGGTGACGTATTTGCAACCCATGCTGATATAGAAAGCCTTACTGCTCTTGTGGGATTTAAACCCGTTACTTCCCTTGAAACCGGACTGAGATACTTTGTCGATTGGTACATTGATTATTATAAACCTCGTTCTAAATGAGGTCTTTACAAGAATATTTCAACCAAACTAACAGGTTAACGGATTTATGAAAATTACGGTTATTGGCACAGGTTATGTCGGTCTCGTCTCCGGAGCATGTTTTTCCGAGGTCGGAGTTGATGTTACATGTATAGATATTGATGCTGGAAAGATTGACGGGCTGAAACAGGGAATAATACCAATCTATGAGCCGGGATTAAAAGAGATTGTAGAAAAAAATACTCTGGCAGGAAGACTTCATTTTTCCACCGGTCTTACTGAGTGCCTCCCGGAGACAGATATAATATTTCTTGCAGTAGGGACCCCTCCTTTGGAGGATGGAAGCGCAGATCTTAGCTATATTGTTGAAGTAGCAAAAACTATAGGGAAAAATATTTGTAATTATGTTCTGGTTGTAAACAAAAGCACTGTTCCGGTAGGAACAGCCCGAAGGATAAAGGAGATTATTACGACAGAACTTAAAGAAAGGGGCAGCGATACAGAGTTCGATGTGGCCTCAAATCCTGAATTCCTTAAGGAGGGATCAGCCATTAAGGATTTTATGAGTCCTGACAGGGTTATAGTTGGCACTGATTCAGAGAAGGCAAGAGAATTAATGGATCGTCTTTACAGGCCGTTCATGATGAATAATTACAGGGTAATTCATATGGATATACCCTCGGCAGAGATGACTAAGTATGCATCAAATGCAATGCTGGCTACCCGGATCAGTTTTATGAATGACATTGCAAATCTCTGCAATAAGGTAGGCGCAGATGTTCATCTCGTCAGAAAAGGAATGGGAAGCGATTCCCGGATTGGGAACAAGTTTCTTTATCCGGGTGTGGGATATGGAGGATCCTGCTTTCCTAAGGATGTCAAAGCACTCATTAATACGGCAAAAAGCCATGGTTATCGCATGAGGGTTCTTGAGGCTGTGGAAGAAGTTAACGAAATACAAAAAGGAGTGTTGTTCGAAAAACTTTTATCTCACTATAATAATGACATACGCGGACTGAAGATTGCATTATGGGGCATTTCTTTCAAACCTGAAACTGATGATATCCGCGAGGCTCCCTCTCTCGTAATAATTGATCTTATTAAAAAAGCGGGAGGTATAGTTTCAGTATATGACCCTGTGGCTCTGGAAGAACTGCGCAAACAAATAAACCCTGATGTTATTTACGCTAAAGATATGTACGATGCATGTATCGATGCATCAGCCATAATGCTTGTGACTGAGTGGAAAGAGTTCAGAATTCCTTCATGGCCGGCACTGAAAAGACTCATGAAGGTGCCAGTGATTTGTGATGGCCGCAATATTTATGACAGAAGCGAATTAAGGAATGAAGGATTCATTCACTATTGGATTTAATATTACGGTTCCGGTCCACAGACGGGCTTCTTAGCCAATGGTACTATGATTGACTATAATCTCGAATGTTCATTTTTAACATGCAATGAATTCAAAAAAGTAAAGAGAAATCGATAATATGGACGATATGCAGAGCAGAAATGAGATGACAGAAATAAGATATTATGATTGTGGTGAGGTAACGCGTGTTAGTTTTTATATAAATGGGTTTCTGGCTAATCAGAAAAAATTTGGTTATAAGTTCATAATTATCAATAATAAACCATCTTTCTTAAAGCAATCCTCCCTGTTTGAAGAATGGGGCAAATTTGTTTTTGGATTAGGATTTTTTGAATTTAAGAATAGAGATAATAACTTTTTCTTCTGCATCGATCGCAGTGACCATTCTACCAATTTTAAGAATGAAGGGTATATTTTACCAGTACTTGATATAGTAAAATACTATTTCAAGACTAACTACAATGAAGTTGCAATTGACAGCGATCCTGGCATAAAGAAGTTCAGGGAGAAGATTATTCCGATTGGTCCGAGTTTTCCTTTACATATAGATAACATGATCAGATTTATGCCCCGGATTCTTCCTGGCAGAAACAATAACTGGTCATTCAAGGAAACCAGGGAAAGGCTTAATCTGATGTTTAGGAATCCAAAGTTGAACTATCTGAGACGTCTCCGTGAAACAGAAACTGACCTGAACGTGTTCTTTGTTATGCCCTATTATCCAATGCATAGAGCATTGAATGAATTTCGTTTTGAAGTAATGAAGGCCCTTAAGGCGACTGTAAAGACAAATGCCATTGTCGGATTTGCTCCAACGCAGAAATTACCGGAGAATCATCAATATTTCGTAAACCAGGTTTATGAGATGCGTGATTATTTTCGTCATTTAGCCAGGTCAAAAGTCGCCATATATGTAAGGGGGCCTCATGATGGCACCTCATCGAAACTGGGGCAACTTTTAGCCCTTGGAAAACCAATAATTGGTCAAACCATTACCAACAGCAAAGAATTGTATTATCAGAATCCCTTCTTCAAAGAACAATTTGCTTATGATGATCCGGAAAAGATTGCCCTGCATGTGAACGAGTTGTTGCAGCATCCCGAAATAGCCGCATCCTATGCAAAAGCTAATGCAAACACCTTTGATACGAAATTTGCCCCTGAAATAACAGCATCAAAGATTATTGAGAAACTAATGGAGTAATATTCAGATATTTATTCCGATTAAAAAAGTACTATAATGAATTAATAATTTGATATTTACTAATCAAGGAGGACTCATATGTTTGGCTTATTGGATCAACTCAAAAAAGTAAAATCTCCGATAAAGATTGGGATTGTAGGCATCGGTTCCATCGGGAGAGGAATGGTGCTTCAATCTGCACTTACCCCCGGAATAGAATGCTGTGCTATTGCCGACATTAATTTGAACAGAGCAATTGAGGTCGCAAAACAGTTTAAATATAACTATACGGTGGTTAACAGTCTTGCTGAAATGAATGAAGCAATTCAGAAAGGACAGCTTGCGGTATGTGAAGACGGAAATTTAATTGCCAGCTGTGAACTGATCAGGGTTTTTATTGAAGCCACCAGCTCAATTGTCGGAGGTGCACTATATGGCGAAAAGGCTCTTGACCATAATCAGCATCTGATAATGATGAACTATGAAGCAGATCTGATGTATGGTAGTTACCTGCTTTCAAAAGCCCGGAAGAATAACCTGGTTTATACAGTAAGTGATGGAGATCAGCCGGCGGTGATTAAGCGGATTATTGATGAAGTTGAATTCATGGGGTTCAAAATTGTGATGGCGGGAAATATGAAAGGATTTTTGGATCGTCATGTAACCCCTTTCTCCATTAAGGGAGAAGCTGAAAAACGTGATCTCGATCCGAAAATGTGCTCATCTTATTCTGACGGTACAAAACTGTGTGTGGAAATGGCTGTAATGGCAAATGGAATCGGAGGTTATGTGGCAACTCCGGGGATGTACGGTCCGAAAATGGACAGTATATATGAGATATTTAACCATTTTGATTTTAAAAAAATCTGGAACGGAGAAAACCCGATTGTTGATTATGTGCTTGATGCAAAGCCCAAGGGCGGTGTCTTCGTAATAGGATATACTGACCATCCTTATCAGAAAAGTACACTTAGCTGGTTGCCTCCCGATATGGGTCCCGGTCCTTTTTACCTGTTCTATCGTCCATATCATCTGTGCCATTTCGAATTTGCTGCTACGGTTGCCGAAGTAGTCCTTAACAACAGGGCAGTTCTGAAACCCGACTTCGGTTTTAAAACAAATGTTTATGCCTATGCAAAGAAAGATCTGAAGAAGGGTGAAAGGTTGGACGGCTTTGGAGGTTATGCCAGTTACGGATTAATAGAAAATTGTGCAGACAATATGCTTAAAGCCGCATTGCCAGCTTGCCTTGCAGATGATGTGGTTTTGAAACGGGATATCACCAAAGATTCTAAAATATATCTTGACGATATTGTATATGATGCAAATAGTGATGGATTTGCCCTTTTTTCAAAATCATTCCAGGCTCAATCAGGCAATTAAATCGAGATTATGTGAATTACTCCTTAAGGAAACTAACATGTGTTTACCTGTAGTCTGAATGAGAGAGTATTTTAAACAATTCACTTCTAAATAACCGTATATGAAGGAAAAACTGATTAAAGCTCTTGCAGATGCAATTGAAATGGAAGCTGCTAATATTAATGAAGAGGACAAATTTCGTGATTATGAAACTTATAGTTCTCTCACAGAACTGTCAGTTCTTGCGATGCTAGACAGCGACTTCGGAATTGAAATTGAGATGAAAGAATTTAATAATTATCACACAGTAAAAGATCTTGTCAATCTGGTAGAATCCAGATAAGAGTTATGGGGTTACTGCAATTTCAGAATGTAGGCATTTCCGGACTGGCTGCTGCCGTTCCGGGAAAGGTTATAAATAATTATGACTCTAACCTTTATTTCAGAGAGGAAGAGGTAAAAGAGGTGGTTGAAAAAATTGGTGTAAAAGAACGCCGGTTTGTGGACCAGGATACATGCTCTTCAGACCTGTGCTTTGCCGCGGCTGAGAAGCTAATCTCTGAAATGGGATTAAATCGGGAAGAAATCGATCTGCTCATTTTCATCTCTCAGACTCCGGATTACCGCATGCCTGCTACTTCAATTCTGCTGCAGGAGAGGTTAAAATTGCCAACATCAACAATAGCATTTGACATTAATCTTGGATGTTCGGCATTTCTATATGGTCTCACAATTGCTTTCTCGATGCTAAGTTGTGGTGGATTTCGGAAAGCGTTGATCCTGGATGGTGAAACCCGTTCAAAAGTCTATTCCCTAAAGGATCGGAAGACAGGTTTTCTCTTTGGAGATGGCGGGGTAGCCGCACTGGTTGAGAATAAGGAAATCTTCCGTAACAGCTGGTTTTCTCTGAACTCGGATGGATCGAGAGAAAACCTTATTAAAATACCTGCAGGCGGGTATCGGAAAATGAGCTCATGCGAAACGGTTACTGAAAAGGTAATCGATGAGTATGGTAATATTCGTTCAGAAGAGCATGGATACATGAACGGAGCAGACGTTTTTAACTTCGTGATAAGGGAAGTCCCAAGAGATTTCAATAGGTTGCTCGATTTTTCAGCGGTGGAACTTAACAGTATTGACTATTTTATCTTTCATCAGGCGAACAGTTATATTAACGGATTCCTGGCAAAGAAACTTAAGTTGCCACTTGACAAGATCCCATCGACAATTGAAAAGTACGGAAATACCTCATCAGTATCCATTCCCCTCACCATTGTATCCGAACTCAGAGGTAAGCTTTCAGGACATAAGCGGTTATTATTGAGTGGATTTGGTGTTGGTTTGACCTGGGGAACTGCCCTAATAGATTTGGAAGATTGTTACATCACTGAGATAGTTGAAGTATGAAATATACCCAGCTGAAGGATCCACAATTCGACCCTTTTTCACTTGAAAACAAATTGATTTTGGTAACGGGAGCCTCCTCCGGTATCGGAAGACAGTGTGCTGTTGTATGCAGTAAAATGGGTGCAAGGGTGGTTCTCTTTGGCCGGGACTCTGCAAGGTTGGATACTACTCTCCAAATGATGAAAGAACCGGAAAGACATATCAAATATGCAGTTGATTTGGTTGACTATAAAAAAGTGGAAGAGATTATCCCGGATCTGGTAAGCACGAGGGGTAAAATTGACGGATTGATTAATTGTGCCGGAATATCCACTACTCTGCCAATAAATTCGAGTACACCTGAAAAAATGGAGCTGTTTTTCAAGACTAATGTAATTGGCCCCATGAACCTGACCAGGCTGGTCGTTAAGCCCTCATATTTCTCCATAACCGGAGGCTGTGTGATTTTTATAAGCTCAGTAATGGGTGTTGTTGGAGACAGTGGCAAAGTTCTCTACTCAATGACAAAAGGGGCACTTGTAGCTTCTGCAAAATCTTTGGCTGTAGAACTCTCATCCAGGTGTATCCGTGTAAACACAATATCTCCGGGTGTTGTGGAATCCCCAATGTCCCAACGAGCTGTATATAGTAAAGATCAGGAATCCCGAAACAGGATAAGCGGATTGCATCCTCTCGGGCTTGGAACTAGTGATGACATCGCTAATGCTTGTGTTTTTCTCCTATCCGATTCAGGAAAATGGATTACCGGTACAAATCTGATCGTTGATGGTGGATATGTGGCAAAATAGCATTTCACGACGCAGCAACCTGGCTTTTTTGCTTCGGTGCCTATCGATCAGTGGAAATTACTCTATCCCAAAGTGTTTCTTGATATAAGCTGTTTTTTCCTTTCTCTTCAGCCCCTTTGTTTGAAGCAGATCGGGGTTTTGCAGATATAAAAACTTCTGAACCTTTATATCCGTAATAACCTTTGCAGGGTTCCCGACAATAACCGAGTTTTCGGGAAACCTTCCCCTTAAAACACTGCCGGAACCTATAATACAATTATCTCCGACTGTAGTGTTGGGAAGAATTGTGCAGTTGTTCCCGATAAACACATTGTTGCCGATCTTTACTCTCCCAAAAAGATCGGCATTTTTTATTTCGTCCCGGAAACACCAAACCCCTCCGTCATGTGTTACTATTTCAGTATCATCAGCAATTGCTACATGATCACCGATTTCAATAAGATAGGGTTCCGTAGAAAAGTTCATGGTTCCTATCAGGCAGCCACTGCCTATTTTCATACCTTGACTTCTCAGATATCTGATTCGAGTACTGTTACTGGCTTTCTCCAATAACTTAATCTGAATTCTGGATATGATCTGCCTTAATGTCATCGCAATTAATTATTGGCAGACCCGCTTATTTGACTTTTGATTCCATAACATCAATGATAAACTGACCGAAAAGCGGAGCGAGCCTTGCGGAAAATTCAAGGCCAGGATGTGAATTATCCGGACTGTGTGCATTTGAGTCAGTCAGGTAAAGACCGCCTTCAGTCTCGTAATTATAAAAATCCCAGATGAATATATTATCGCCTTTTTCATCCCATTCATTGATCACCCAGTCATAGAACTCGCGTGTCCTGAGTGCCTCGTCCTCCTTCGACTTAAGCTTCGTGTTTGCAGCCGGAGTCCATACTATAAACTTATTATCCGGGAATTGATGCATCTTTTCCTTTAGTGCGCCATACTGTAGTTTATAATTTTCCAGACTCTTTATATCAGAATCTATGTCAGGTGATCCGCTATCAGGCAAGATGCGGCTGACAGGGAAACAGTGCTTTAAGATTATTACATCATATTCGGGAGTAAGTATCTCCAGCGTAGGCTCCTCCATAAAGGGGGCGGAACCGGCATTCTTAACCCAGATATTATAATAATCGTAAGGATAGTTGTTCCATCCATAAGGAGCACTCTTGGGGAAGTTCTGTGCGTTTATTTCATAACTGGTCTTGTTCTTCCGGTTATAGGCATCAAAGTACTTCTGGACATCTCCCTTTCCAGTTAGTCTGTACAGGTACCTGTTAGTCCCTCCCTTCCAGATAGCTTCTCCCGTACTGTGATGAAGGAATATTATCTTCGTCATCTCGTCGTTATTTGATCTACAGGCTGTTATCAATAAAACTAATGATAATGCAAGCCACAGTTTCATCTTCTTTTTTCCCAAATATACTAAACTATTATAAGCTCAGGATGACCACAAAAAAAAGAGGCTGCCTTGACTGGCAGCCTTCTCTTAAATATCATTATATGTTTTAGTCTTTTATGCAACGAATTGCTTTCCCGGCTCTTTTGTCACCTGAAGCTTTGTAGACATTTGTCTTGCTGCCTTCAAGCAAACGGTACCATCCCCTGTCTGCATCGTGCTCTGTGGCAGTCCAGAAGTACTCATAGGTATTCTGACCCTGATATGTACCGTCAGAATAGTAGCGGTATCCTCCAGGGAGGGCTGTGAAACCACTCGTATTTGTCCCGTTCTGCCCTGCATTCCATCCGGTAGTGCTCTTCATCTTTGATCCATGGTCCGTGCCTCTCGATCCCCAGATGTCAACATCTGCCAGAGGTAGTCCAAGTGAAACCTCCATAGCATTGTATTCCGCATCTGTTGGTACGTGCCATCCGGTAGGACAGATATTTGATGCACTGGCAGCGTACCAGTTGTATATTGCTCCAAATAATGGCTTGTTATAATCAGGATCATTGTTGTACCAGCAATAGCCTGCGCCGGTAAGTACTATCCAGTCAACAGCTTCTACAACCAGAGGGATTTCAGTATCATTATTGAATTTTGTGACTTTCAGGTTTTCAGCCATCCAGACTTCTGTCCCTATAACCACTGTCTTGTACAAATTGCCTTCAATATCTGTGACAGGTGTGATGAAGCTGAATTCCTGACCATATGTTGTTCCTGCACTGTTGATTGCATATGCCCTGTAATAGTAAGTTGTGCCGTCTGTAAGACCTGTGATGTTACCTGTAAAGGTCCCGATGTCTGTACCATTTGTTGTCTTGTTGCCTGCTGTGGTGGGATTTGGTGCTGTGCCCCAGCATATTCCCCTGGCGGTGATTGTGCCACCGCCGGCGCTTGTGATATTACCTCCGGCAGTTGCAGTGGTGGAGGTAATATTTGTTGCCTCAGAAGTTGTAAGTACAGCGGCTGTTACCTCGTTTGTGGTAAATGTCAGTTCGTTGCCATAAGCAGTTCCCACCTCGTTGGTTGCGTAGGCACGTACATAATATGTAGTCCCCTCGGCAAGACCGACAAGATTACTGACAAAATTGGCTGTTCCTTTACCATCACTGGTTTTTGAATCAGCAACCGTCGGATTCACGGATGTGCCCCAACAGACCCCTTTCACGGTTATTTCCTCTCCTCCATCCGCTATGATGGTTCCCCCGGAAACTGCTGATGTTAGTCCTATTTCACTGATTGCTGCGGTGGTCAGCTCCGGTACGGTTGCTTTTTTGCAGCCCTGGAACAATCCCATTGCTGACATCAAACCGACCAATGCAAAAAATGTTAATCCTTTTTTCATGACACTAGTATTGATTATTAATATGTTAGTTTATAAAGTAGTGCAGTCCTATCAGTTTTATACGACTGTAAGCCGTAAAAGTTTCATAGCCTCAGTTTTTGACACAACGGACATATTTTCCGCCTTTCTTCGAAGTGGATGCCCTGTAGACCTGATCGCTTGAGCTGTCAAGCCTTCTGTACCATCCTCGGTCTGCATCGTGCTCCGAAGCAGTCCACCAGTAGGTTATCGTAGTCTGGAGCACGAACATGCCATCCAAGCCGTAACGGTATCCTCCGGGCAAGGCAGTAAATCCACTGGAATTCGTCCCGTTCCCATTCTCATCCCAACCGATGGTGTTTTTCATTTTCAGACCGTGATCTGTGCCCCTGAATCCCCAGACTTCAGCCTGGCTGGCTGCCATTCCAAGGGTCGTCTCGAGAACACTGAAATCAGTATCAGTAGGCACACGCCATCCGGTGGGACAAAGTTTGCCTGTATTGACTGTATACCAGTTATACAGAGCTCCGTACGTAGATTTGAAGTTAATATTGTTGTCATACCAGCAATATTCTGGCGTTGTCAGGCTAACCCATTGCG
>Ga0302244_1000266_pt1 | contig 43483 bp, 45 predicted proteins | sample AAG_UR_Phe_MG_FD_193513 | JGI IMG/M metagenome (GOLD analysis project Ga0302244, IMG submission 193513) | Enriched activated sludge microbial communities from anaerobic digester in WTTP, New Holstein, Wisconsin, United States - AAG_UR_Phe | ecosystem: Engineered > Bioreactor > Anaerobic >... | reverse complement strand
AACAAAAAACGGATTCATCTTGGCAAGAACATGCATGGGATGACTCCATATGAAAGATTTAATCAATACCTTAGAAATCGCGATAGTCAGTTAAAAAGAGTCACCCTTGAAGGTTAACTGTACAGGGAGAGATAATTGAATTTTATTGATTTGAATTGGCGTGAAAGTTTGTATGATGTTAAAATATAAATATTATGAATATAAAGGTAGTATTGTTAGTTTCTGTGATTGTTTTGGCTGGTATTATCAAATCTATTTTAGTTTATTTTCGTTATAAACGTTTTAAGCATCTTTTTCAGATTTCTGATGAAAATCTTAAATTGTTAAAAGAAGAAATTGATAAAGGTATATTGATGGAAGATGAATTTGTTACGACTTATTTTGATTTGCTTAGAAATGAGGGCTATATGCATGTTTTTGGAGGTTATGAAAAACAGACTCATAATTTATTGTATCAAATGATTAATGAAAGTAAGAATCATAAACAGGCATTGGTTGATATTAAAAAAAGTTTAAAAATATGAAAACAGTAAATGAAGTAAAGGAAATTTTAGAAAAAGCCTTGAATTGGGAAAGAGAAGCCGAGCAAAATTGCGATAAAATATTGCATATTTTAACAACTAACGGTTTGCGCGATAATATTGATCGAATACGAAATGATGAAATACGTCATCAAGAAATTGTAAAAAGATTATTAAAATTTTTGGATTGATTTTTATGCGTCAGATTTCTTATTTAAGTAAAAATAATAATCGTCAAAAGCGAATTAAGAAATATTGGAAAAATGATGGTATAACTATTTCAGGATCTTTGTTTTTTACGAGTTTGATTTTTTTATTATTGGTTTTATTTACAGGAACGACATTGGGCACTTTTTTGTATAAGTTAGTGGATAATGAAGCGCAAGCTAGTTTGCAAAGAATAGCTTATCTTAAAGCTGATACTTGTGAAATGCCAAAAACTCCCAAAAAAATTAAAACAGTTTTAGCTACTGCTTATTCTAGTGAACCGTGGCAAACTGATGACTCGCCTTGCATCACTGCCACGGGTTATGATGTTTGTGAAAATTATGCTTTATATGGATCGAGCAATACAATTGCGTCAAATTTTTTGCCAATTAACACCTTGATAAAAATTCCAGATTTATTCGGGGATAAGATTTTTGTGGTACGCGATAGAATGAATGCTCGTTATGGATACGATAATATTGATATTTGGATGCCGAATACTGGAAATGCTAAGCAATTTGGAGTCAAACAAGTTACAATTGAAATTTACTGACATTGTTTGAATGATTATATTGATTTTTTGGCTTTGCGCCATAAATCGATATATTTAGAATAATTTTTTCCTATTTTTTCGATAGCTTGTTTTTGAGTAATTTTTTTGTCTTTTAATTTTTCTAAAGGCTCAAAAAATATTGTACGTCCAACCGCAAAACCGACTATTTGATTAAATGAGGCCGCGTCTTTTAGCCATTTTTCAACTTTTTTATCACTTTGTCCGCGCCCTAGTATGATAACATCAGCATCTTTACCGATAACTTGAAGGACTTTTTTCCAATCAGATTTACTGAATCCTTCCATCTTCCAAAGTTCGGGTTGAATAGCTTTTTTGATTTCTTTAATGGCTTTGATTGTATAAATGGGGCGTAATTTTGAATCATAGTTCGATTCGGTTTTCACCTTTTTAAGATCTTTTTCTGAAGCGGGGACTAAAAGTTCAAACATTATTTTGTGTCCGTGTTTTTTGCAATAATCGTTTAATTTAGCTAGTCGTGATAATTGAATTTTATTAATTTCTTTATCATTTGGATTGTAGCGTACCAGAACTTTGACATAATCTGGTTTTATTTTTTCGATCCAAACTCCAAAAGATTTACCGTAATTGAATGTAAAAGCTTTTTGTCCGCTTTTTTCAACAGGCATGGTTATGGTAAATCCTTTCTTTTTTGCATCTTGCAAAATTTGAGTTCCATAATCCTGATCTACCAGTATACCGAAATGTTTTTTGTTTTTTATTGATTTAACAGCCATTAAAAATCCTTTATAAACTATGGTTTTATATAAACTAATTTGTTTGTTTTGTTTAGCGTTAAGCTCCCCCTCCCAATTAAAAAGATTTTTGGAAAAAGAACTACGGTGATCGAAAGGAAGTATTAAGAGTGGTTGTCGAATCATAATTTTGCTTTGGTTAATTTTTCGCAAATTTTGGATTGCATTTTAGAATTAGCTTCGGGACCGATAAATAATATTTCGGTTTGAGGGTAAGGATTTTTTATATTTGCCCAGGTGAAGCGATTCATTACTCCGTTTAGAATTTTGATACCTGTTTTTGTGTGAATAACTCCCTTAATGCGATAAATATCTTGTTTGGATATTGATTCACAGATTTTTTGTATTTCATCTTCGTTAAAGGTTCCATTCATTTTACAACTAAATGCTTGAATATGCGAATGCTTGTCTTGATTATTTGCAATGTCGGTGGTTATTTGATCCAAATTGAATGTTGCCGTTTTGTTACGATCCAAGCTTAAAATTAATTCTGATTGTACAGATCCGTCGCTTGTTTTGATGATTGGCGTATTAGGATAAATATCATAAACCTCATCTAAAACTAAATCCAAACGTTTTTTATCAACCAAGTTAATTTTGTTTAAAACTAAAAAATCGATATATTTGGCATGAGATTGACGAATAAAACCATTATTTTCAAAGTTTTGGAAATTGAGGACGTCGATAACTTCGATAAAACTGTCGATGATAAGATTAGAAAAACGTTTAAGTTCTAAAGCGATTGGCGCGGGATGAGCTGTGCCTGCTGTTTCGAGAATAATACGATGCGGATTCATTTTTAAGACTTGTTTGATAGTGTCTTCAAGTTTACCAATAGCCGTGCAACAAACACATCCATTCATGATTTCTTGAGTCTGTATCCCCTGCTCTTTTGCTAAAATTCCATCAACATTAACATCACCGTATTCATTTTTTAGCCAGACAACTTTGTAATTAGAGTTGGCAATTTGTTTTACTAACGACATTATGATTGTGGTTTTTCCGGAGCCGAGTTGACCCATAACGATGTTGATTGGAAGCATAAATATATTTAAATAAGCAAATTGTATAGAGGTTAATGAATTTGTTGGTTGTAAAGATGATTTAATGTTATGGCCAAAGAGTGCCCAACATTAAGAGATTCAAGCTTATTGTTGTGATTGATAAATATTGAATCTCCTTTGATACGAGATTGAATTCCTTTACCTTCAGAACCAGCTATCAGAATAAGTGGCGCTTTGAGTTTTGATTTTTTGATATCCGTGGCTCCTTTTTTGTTCTCTAAACGATAAATCGGTAAGTTAAGATTTTTTATAAGTTTAATTGATTCATGCGATGTTATGTGAAACCATGGAACTTGAAACATGGCGCCGACCGATGAACGGATGACTTTTGGGTTGGTTACGTCAGCGGAGTCGATTAGAATGAGATTAGCATTAAATCCCAAACATAAACGCAAAATAGCGCCCACATTACCTGGATCTTGTACGCCATCCAAAACGACGATGATTTTTTTTGATTTAATATCGTTTAAAGTCCATTTTGGAATGGAGGCGACAGCCGAGATATTTTGAGGAGTTTCTGTTGTAACTAGTTTTTTGAAATTCGGTGTATCTTTTGATGTAAAAGTGTATTTGATAGCATCACCGGCTGTTTTAATAACTTTTTCACCTTCAACTAAACATAATCCGAATTTTTCACGACCTTTTTTGGTAGCAAGAGAGCGGATCAGTTTTTCTTGATTGATTGAAAGCATAAATTAAGCTTAATCTTCATCAAGATTAAAGTTTTTTTAAATAGTTTTTTATAATATTAAGCTTATCATCTCAGAGTTTTTACAGATTTGGCAGGTTTAATAGTTTTTTTAAAAAACTTATTATTTACTCGTTAATTTGTTTACGAATTATAGCAATTTTTTCCTCGTCTTTTTCGCGAATACCACGTTTAATAACCGATAATAATTGACGCGTTTGACTTTGAAGTTTTTTGCGTTTTTCTTCTATGAGAGCACGAATTTGTTGTTTTGTTCGGCGTTTGACAGGTTTTGTTGTTGTCATATTTATTTTGTTATTTATCCTTTCATTCCTTCCCTAATCTTCTTGTAAGCATTTGTTGATTTTTTTACTCCTTCAATCGCATGAGTGTAATCTTCTTTTCGTTTCGGAATAATTTCTAATGTTTTCATGCTGGTACGGACCATCATAATATGCATAGAAAGTATAAGCATGCCAATATCTAGAGGATTTTTCTTAATAATTTTAAACATTGCTTTTTGCACTGCTAGAAAATTTCCTGAAAGCTCTTGTAATTTAGAATGCGCTTCTTTGTTTCGCATGTCTTGATTTAGTTTTGTTAGAACTTCTTCTGTTTCTTTGACTAACTTATCTCCTGCTTCGATAACTTCTTTAGTTTCTTGCGCTTCTCCGCCACTTTCTTTGTTTACTCCACCATGTTCCTTACCCCGAGTGTTTTTTTGTTTACCAGCTTGTCCGGTATCTTTCTCTGATTTATTTGCTCCTCCTCTTCCTTCTTCTTCTTTTTCTTTTTCTTCTTCTTCTTCTTCTTCTTCTTCTTCTTCTTCTTCAGGATTTCCTTCTCCTTCTCCTTCTCCTTCTCCTTCTTCAGGATTTTCTTCTTCTGATTCTTTAGAATCTTCTTCTGATTCTTTTGACTCTTCAGGATTTTCTTCTTCTGATTCTTTAGAATCTTCTTCTGATTCTTTTGACTCTTCAGGATTTTCTTCTTTATTTTCAGTGTGGACTTCAATTGCATCTGTATCGCTTTCAACATTTTGTGATTTTTCGATATCCTGGTTTCCTTCTACGGAGCCTGTTTCTGTGATGTTCTCCGATGCGGATGGAGTTGTTGTTTCATTAGTTGTTGTTGTTTCATTAGTTTCTGTAGTCTCTTTTAGATGGGCTTCGAATAATTCTAAGGCTTCTAGAAATTGAGCACGGTTTTTCCCTTCCATGTTTGAGGGGTTTTTGAATGAATCTAGCAATTGATTCGCCAGTGGTGAAAGACTACTCAAACGAGCGTCTTTTTGTTGATCCGGGTGAACACCGGCGGCGAACTTCATAACTTCTTTGCGTAAAGCCTTAATATCTTCTGGATTTTTTAAACCTGCTTCGTATCGATTAAAAAACTGTCTTAGATTGCCAACTGATTCTTCAAATGTTGGTTGTTTTTCTCCAGATGATTCAATATTTCCCTCTGTTGTATTTTCCGGATTTTCTTGGGTTCCTTCTGATATATTTTCTGATGTTTGTTCATCAATATTTTCGTCAAGTGGAATCTCTCCTGTTTCTGTGGCTTTGGCTACTTCAATTCCGTTGCCCTCAGGAGTTACTTCAATATCATCAGGAGCTGTCTCAAGTTCGAGTTCCAATGCGGATATTTCTTGTGTTGTTGTATCCATTCCTTCTTGGATAGAAGCTGCCTCGGCTATTGAAGATTTTGACATATCGTTACTCGTTGAATCGAAAAGTGCTTCTGTTTTGCCAGCATTTGCAATGTCTATTTGAGCGCCTTGTTCTGGGGTGATTTCGGGAGTTACTGGAGACTCGATAGGTGGAGCGGCGCTTTCAATGGAAGGGAATGATGGTGATTCGCTAAAATTTTCAGGCATAATTATAAATAACTCTTAGCTTTTTATTCAAATTACAATAAATATAACATTTAAGCTTAAATAAATCCAGAGTAGTTTTGAAAGTAATTAGTTCTTTTTTGAATATAAAATATTTTGTCAAAACTGATACATAAATTCAAAAAAATGAGACTGGGTATAAATAGCCTCGTTTCGTTCAATGAAATATTGCTAGAGCATGGCAGAATTTCTCTCCTTTTTCTATCACATTTTTGTTTGTGAATGGTTTTATGGATTTGTTTGCTTGTGATTAAGACGATATGAATTGAATCCATATCACTCACATTTCTATGTGTAGTTCAGGATGATCTTTGGCATATTTTTTTATGGCTCGAAATTTGATTTCATCTTCTGTACGTAGAGGATATCTGTCTAAATCTATACCAAGCACGTGAGATACACCGCCATCTTTTCGTTTAATCCATCCAGCATGATCAATCTCTTTGAGATAATCATCATCCATGTGTCCATCAGGATGGCTCCAGAGGTACTCCAGACCTTCTTGATGAAGAGTTTCTTGAAAATCTGGTAATTCTTCTAATGATGAAAAGACACGATCTACAAGCGCATAACGTTCCTTTATTGCTTGAGTTTCTAGTCTATCGATTTCGTTTCTTTTTTCTTGAGCGGTACGTCGGATAGCTTCTTTATTTGCGAGCGATGACAGTATTTCTGGCAACCTCTTTTGAGCTTCTTGAAGTTCTTTCGCGTCTTCTTGTTCGGTTTCGATAAATATCGGAATATAACTTTTGAAGTTGCTTGGATTGATCTGGGGGCAACATCGCCAAAAGTTCATACCAGAATCGTTTAGATATCGAGGGATTTTTCGGCTCTTTTACAATACCGCGTACGCGTTTAAGATCAATTAATCTTGCGGCGGCGATACGATGATTTCCATCTCGCGTGATATATATTGGTCCGCGTGGACCATTTATTTTTTCAACGGCTACGTTTCCAGATCTTTTTTCTTGAAAATATATACTTGAAAAGACGTGCTCAACTTTTTCAACTAACTCTCTTTCTAATTCTAAACGTTGTTCAGGAAGTGCATTATCTATCCTGTTTTTGTATTCTTGAACCAAGCGGGGAACTTCTTTAACGATTTTTTTTGCAATACCTGTAACGCTTGACTCTTGAGCTTCGGTTTCTTCGCCATATTTCTGTTGTCTGTGGAATGCATATGCCCAATCTTCGCCACCATATCTCATGATAACTTGTTTGGGCTCAAACGGCTGAACAGATTCTTGCCAGAATGTACCAGGTTCTTGTTCGTAATAATCAACAAGTTTACTTATAGTTCCGGTTATTTCTCTATATGCTTCGCGTCCTTTGATACAAGGAATATTTTTCATTTCTTGATGATGTCGTTTGAAATCTTCATCTGTCCATTTTAATCGGTCAATTGGAAACGGTGCTGATTCAATATCTTTTGCTTTAGGATGGGTTGCTTTTTCTGATGGTGGAGTTTTAGGTGTTGATGATGTTTCGATATTAGGGAGTTCTGTTTTTGCAGCTGTTTCCTGTCTTATATCGGGCAATAGTTCTTTTGATGTTTCTAGAACTTCTTCTCCGGGTTCATGTGGAGGGGCTGTTTTGTGGGAACTACCTGAATCAAGATCAGCTTCAATTGCTTTGAGTCGTGTATATAAACTTTCATTATTTCGTGCGTTACGTTGCCCTATTAGATGTTCAAGGGTCGTATTCTCTTTATGTATTTTGGTTGTTATAGAAGGAATCTCTCCAAATTCAGCTGATAATCGTGCTATGGCTTTTTCGTCATTTAGTGCTGACTGCATTCGTTGCTCCCTGTCTCTTTGCTGGCGTAACTCGTTATCAGCAATTATCCGCCTCACCTCTTCTGCCTCTTTGAGTAATTCTTCTCGTAAACGAGGCGTGAACTGTTTAGCGCCACGTTCCTCACGCTCTTTTTTGAGTTTTTCTTGAGCGCTTTTAGTTGTGTCTATTTCTTTTTTGATAAATTTATCCATAAACAATTTCTGTAATTAGATTTTGATGCTTACGAGATTATTCGATCGTATGACGAATGGTGTGCTGATATCACATTAATTTAATAAATACTTCAAATTCTTCTAAATATGATATCTTAATGCTTAAATGTCTGCAAATGTGTATTTTTAATCTAGAGAGTGAATTAAAATATATGCTAGAGTTATAATCTCTACATACTTTGTTTTTTAGAATGGATTTATAAATATTTTTTAAATTCAGTATTCGGATTTCATTATAAAATATGAGGATATGAAAAACCACCGATTATTTCGGTGGTTTTTAGTGGCTCCGGGGGTGGGGTTCGAACCCACGGCCAAAGGATTAACAGTCCTCTGCTCTACCGCTGAGCTACCCCGGAAAGCGCTTCAAAATTGTTTTTTGAAGCGTGAATAATATATATGATTTTCAAAAATATGACAAGTGCTGTTTTTTAAATAAAAATTTATGTTTAATAATCTGCTAAACGTCTGATTTCAGGATGCTGTTGAATTTTTTCTAATGCTTTTGATTCTATTTGGCGAATACGTTCGCGAGTAACATCAAATTCTTTACCAACTTCTTCAAGAGTGTGCCCTACTCCATCCACCAAACCGAAACGCATTTCAAGTATTTTTTGTTCGCGCGGGGAGAGATCTTGAATAATGTGTTTAACATAATCTTTTAACAATTGACGGCCAGCAGAACGATCCGGGGTCATGTTTTTGACGTCTTCGATAAAATCTTCAAGTGTGGAATCTTCGTCATCTTCACCAACCGATGTTTCGAGCGATACGGTATCTTGTGAGATTTTGATGATATGACGAACTTTATCGACTTCTTCGCCCATTTCGGCGGCAATTTCTTCTGGCAAAGGCTCGCGTCCTAAGTCTTGAATAAGTTGACGCTCGATTTGTTGAAATTTATTGATTGTTTCAACCATGTGAACCGGAATACGAATAGTGCGAGATTGATCGGCTAAAGCGCGAGTAATGGCTTGACGTATCCACCAAGTGGCATAAGTAGAAAATTTATAGCCTTTGCGATATTCGAATTTTTTGACAGCGCGAAATAAACCGATATTACCTTCTTGGATAAGATCCAACAAAGATAGTGATTTGCCCATGAATTTTTTGGCAATAGAAACCACGAGGCGTAAGTTGGCCTCGATAAGCTTCTTCTCGGCTTCTTTATCGCCTCTTTCTTTGCGTTTCGCAAGCGCAACCTCTTCTTCACCAGTTAAGAGCGGAATTTTGCCTATTTCACGTAAATAGATTTGAATATAATCGGCGGTGAGATCGAACGGATCAACTTTGAGAGCTTCAGGAGTAGAAGCACTGTTCATTTGCGTCATGATTTCATTGCGCTCTTTTTTACGCCCTAATATTCCTTCTTTCATTTCAACAATACCAATGCCTGCAGCATCCATACGATCGATAAAAGCTTCGTATACTGATATGTAATCTTCGATATCCGGAAAAGCATATAAAACTTCGGTTTCCGTTAAAAAACCGCGAGTTTTGGCTTTATTAAATAGATGCATTAAAACTTCTTCGGAAGGAGGTGTTGCTTTTATATAAGGCGTTTTTTGCGCCATTTGCATTGATGGTGTTTTTTTCTTTAATGTTGATTGTTTTTTGCTAATTTTAACAACCTGTTTTTTAACAGGTTTCTTTTTACTTGTGTTGATTGGAGCTTTGGCTTTTGTTGGCTTAGATTTTTTGATGGTAGCGGTTTTTTTACCGTGTGAAGGTTTGGATGCTTTGGGCATACGAATTTGATACTCCAGAGTCGCGAGCTAGCCGAGTTGAAGTACGGCGCCGGCGGAAACGGAATAATTTACTTAAATAAACAATTTACAGATACTAAATTTAGTAAATGATAGATTTTAAGTATTTAGTTTTTGAAATTGCGTTATAAGTTCTTGAATGCGAGCTGTATCACCTTTGCGTTCGGCTTCGCGCATTTGTTGTTCTAAAGATTCTCGTGTTAATTTGTTGCTTAATTGCAATAGGCGATTTTCTGCATCGGCAAATTCTGTGGAAATCTCGGATTTATTCAATTCGCCGAATTCTTTGTCGGCTAGAATAGTCAAAAAATCAATTAAAGATTGAATTTCAGAATCTTCAGAAGTTTGATTGTGAACGGACGAATTATACTTTGAATTCAAATAATTGTAAAGTCGCTCATGTGGAGGATGTTTCCAAGATATATTAAATTCATGAAATAAATGTGAATCCATCAATACAATCGCTAGCCAGCGCTCTTCTATTTGTTTGATTGAACTGATTTCGTTGTTTTCGAATTGTAGTTCGGATTTGATTTTTGCCTTGTTGGTTATTGAGTTTGTATTGGAATGATTTGGCGATTGGGTAATAGCTTTAGTTAAGACGGACCTAAGCGCGTCGGGAGATATATCCAAATCCTTAGCTAATTTAGAAATCCAAGCATCGCGTTCGACAGGATGAGGTATATGGCGACATTCATTGAGAATAAATTGAGCTATTTGTTTTTTACCTTCAGGCGTTGTCTCATTAAATTGTTCAAAGGCATGTTGATAGATCCATTCCATTAATGGTTTTGAATCACGAATTGATTCCTTCCAACACTCAAGATTTTTACGAATTAACTCATCCGGATCTTTGGCTATATTTTTATCATAACGAATAACTTTAATATTAAATTCCATTTGTCGCGCTAAATCCATACCACGCAAGGTTGCCTCAAGGCCAGCATTATCCGTATCAAAAGCTATGGCAATATTATTTGTAAAACGTTTGATGAGATTAAGTTGCTCTGGAGAGAGTGCTGTTCCGCTAGAGGCAACAACGTTTTTTACATCAAACTGATGCGAGGTTAACGCATCCATATTGCCTTCCACAATAATAGCCATGTTTTGGCGTTTAATATCGGCCTTGGCTTTATCTAGACCATATAATACATGGCTTTTTTTATATAATGTGGTTTCCGGAGTATTGATATATTTGGCAGTTTTTTCATCTGTAAGCAATCTTCCTGTAAAACCGATTACATGACCAAAAGCATCTTGAATGGGATACATTAAACGTGAACGAAAACGATAATATATACCTTGATTATTTTCTTTGGGGCTAGCTATGCCTATTTTTATCAAATCAGAAGCAGTAATGTTTTGTTTTTGTATTTTGGTTTGCAATTCGCTCCAATCAGCGGGAGCATAGCCTAAACGCCAGATGTCTGCTGTTAGATCATCGATGCCTCGAGTTTTGATATAATCACGCGCGATTTTGGCTTCAGGAGATGTTAATAAATTATGTTGTAATAGTTTACAAATGTATTCATTAACTTCTTGCAAATTTTTCTTTTCACTCACCAGTTCTTTGTTAAATTTAGGTAAAGTGACTCCAGCCTTTGTTGCTAAAAACTCTAGAGCCTCGATGAATTCCATGCCTTCAATTTTTTCAATGAAGGAAATCATGTCTCCGCCAATATTACAGCCAAAACAATGCCAAGATTGACGCGGACGATTGACCATAAAACTAGGTGTTTTTTCTTTATGAAATGGACAGCAAGCCTTAAAGCTTCCGCTTCCGGAAGGTTTTAGTTGCAGGTATTCTCCGACTATGTCGACAATATCTAGGCGAGATTTTACTTCTTGAACCGAATCCATAATTTGATTGTCATAATCTATAACAAGTTTAGTAATTTTTTGTCAATCACAGATCAGTCTAGTTAGGTCTTTTTTATTTTGTTCTTCCATGCTTTGGCGGGCGTTTTATTTTAGGTTTTGATTCTTTATCGAGCAAAGGTATTTTCTTTTTACGCTTATCCAACTCTTTACGGATTATTGCTATTTCATCACGTAAAATAGTAGCGAGTTCAAAGTCTAGACGCAAGGCGGCTTCTTTCATTTCAATTTCTTTGTTTTTAATAACCTGATTTAATTCTTTGTCTTCGGCTGCAAGCTCAAGAGCTAATATTTTTTTGATATCTTTTGGCTCTGTTTCAAAGCCAAGTTGACCTCGAAGATCTTGAATAGCTTTTGTTATGGTTTTGGGAGTAATGCCGTGTTTTTTATTATAAGCGAGTTGTTTGTTACGACGACGGTCAGTTTCGGCGATGGCACGTTTTATGCTTCCTGTGATGTTGTCAGCGTAAAGTATAACTTTTCCTCGAACATTGCGAGCAGCGCGACCGATTGTTTGAATGAGAGATGTTTCGGATCGTAAAAATCCTTCTTTGTCAGCATCAAGGATGCAAACTAATGAGACTTCGGGCAGATCTAGTCCTTCGCGTAAAAGATTAACTCCAACTAAAATATCGTAAACACCTTTGCGAAATTCGGATAGAATTTGCAAACGATCAGCGGTTTTTACATCTGAGTGCATGTAAATAGCTTTGAGATTTTTTTCTTTAAGGAAATCCGTAAGATCCTCAGCCATTTTTTTAGTCAAAGTTGTTACAAGCGAACGTTCTTTGTTTGATGTAACTTTTATGATTTGTTGAATAGCGTCTTCAATTTGATTAAGATCGTTTTTCTTTTTTGGGGCAATGGGCTTGATAATAACTTCAGGATCAACTAAGCCCGTGGGGCGGATCAATTGTTCAATGATAGCGCTTGAATTTTGGAGTTCATAAAAGCCTGGAGTAGCAGACATGAATACAGCCTGCCGAATTTTTTTTTCAAATTCTTCGAACTTGTAAGGACGATTGTCTCGAGCGCTGGGTAAACGAAAACCGTGTTCTATAAGAGTATCTTTACGCGATTTATCACCCGCGTACATCCCGCCTATTTGCGGAATACTAACATGGGATTCGTCTATTACCAGTAAAAAGTCATCAGGAAAATAGGATAATAAAGTATCGGGAGGATCGCCAGCTTTTCGACCAGTAAGGTGACGAGAATAATTTTCTATACCCGAGCAATAACCCAAAGTTTCTATCATTTCTAAATCGTATTTGGTTCGACGTTCTATGCGCTCAGCCTCTAATAACAATCCTCTGTTTTGAAAATATTTGATACGTTCAGCGAGTTCTAATCTAATGGCTTTTAGGGCTCGTTCTTTTTCGGCGCCGGCGGTAATGAAATGCTTAGCCGGAAAAATCCAAACTTCATGAAGATCCGCTTCAATTTTTTTATTGATAGGATGAATTTGAATGATACGATCTACACGATTACCGATCACCTCAATGCGATAAATTGTTTCTTGATGAACGGGCATAATTTCGAGAGTTGTTCCGGTTAATCGAAAAGAACCGCGAATTAGATCTGAGTTAACGCGGTTGAATTGCATGTTTATAAGTCTAGCGACCACATCTTGTCGAGAAAATGGTTCGCCGGTTGTGATATGAAAGATAATATCTGCATAAGTAGTCGGAGCGCCTAAGCCGTAAATGCAAGAAACAGACGCGCAAACGATTACATCTTTTCTGGTTAAAAGAGATTGTGTAGCCTTGTGACGCAAACGATCAATTTCGGCGTTTATTTGCGCTTCTTTTTCGATATAAGTGTCGGTTTTAGGTAAATAAGCTTCGGGTTGATAGTAATCATAATAAGAAACGAAATATTCTACTGCGTTTTCAGGAAAAAAATCGCGAAATTCATTACATAATTGAGCGGCTAAAGTTTTATTGTGAGCAATTATCAATGTGGGTTTTTGAATATTGTTAATTACATTGGCCAATGTGTAAGTTTTACCCGTGCCAGTCGCTCCAAGCAATGTTAAGAAACGCTCTCCTTTTTTGAGGCGTTTTGTAAGATTATCAATGGCTTCAGGTTGATCACCTGCCGGTTGGTACGGTTGCTTGAGTTGAAAAGTTTTCATCAATTGTTTGTGTTAAATTTGTTGAAGAAGTTGTTTGAGGTTCGTAATTTATAACTTTTTGTCGTCGATTATACAAGATGCCATTGATTCGTATAGCTGTTTCGATGATATTAGGGCCCGGAGAAAGCTTTAAATTGATTTTAAATTGAGAATTTGGGCCAGTATAAGGAACGGCAGCATTATTTATTAAAATTTGCGCATCAGGCCATTTTTCAGCCACTAATAAGCCGTCATATAATTGACCTATTATTGTAATATTAGGTTCATTTATTATGGATGCGTGTCTTAATTGGTTTTCGCCTTGATAGATTAAAGCATTGTAATCCACATCTGTAAGTTCTAAAGGAGGAGCTGTTTGCAATGCTTCTTGGTTTGGAAACGTGAAGTCTACATCAAGTATGTGCAAGCCAATAGAAATAATTAGCGCGAATATTAGAAATACAATAAGACTGCCTTGCAGATGAATAATTTTAGTCAAAGAATGAACGCGAGGATCTTCGCAATGTAAAATTAAGTTTGGATATCTAGTATCGACATTTTTATCGTATTTTGTTATTTTTGAGTTAATATTAAATCGGTTTTTGATGTTTTTACCGATTGATTTTATTTTATTTAACATATGCGAAAATGGATGAATAGTGAAAAGCTGATTATGGCGCTTTCTCCCATGGCTGATTTTACGGATCTGCCATTTTGTCGTTTGGTTAGAGAGTGTAGCGGTGAAGATGTAATAATTTTTAGGGAGATGGTTGCATCCGAGGCAATTGTCCGCGGGAATCAAAGAACGAATAAAGCTTGTAAATTAGACCCGGTTGAGCATCCGGTAATACAGCAAATTTTTGGATCAAAACCGGAAATCATGTCCCAGGCAGCGTCTTTTATTGAAAAAAAATATAAACCGGATGGAATTGATATAAATATGGGTTGTCCAGTGCCCAAAGCTGTTAATCAATTTAACGGCGCTTCTCTTATGAAAAATCCGGAACGAGCTAAAGAGATTGTATGCGCTGTTAAATCTGCTATAAATGTACCACTTTCAGTAAAGACGCGTCTAGGATGGAATGATTCGAAAAATGCAAGTAATTTTGTAAAGATGCTTGAACAAGCTGGAGCTGATGCTATTGAATTGCATGGACGTACAAAAATACAAGGATATTCTGGTGTTGCGGATTGGAATGCTGTTGGCAAAGCGATAAAAAATTTGCAAATTCCTGCTTTGGTTAACGGAGATATTGTAGACGTGGAGACGGCGAAAAAAGCGTTGAGTCAATCTGGAGCTTGTGGTTTTTTGATAGCTCGTGGAGTTTTGGGTAGACCTTGGATTTTTAAGAGAATAAAGCAAGCGTTGGAAACGGGATTTGATCCTGGAGATCCGGAACTTGATGAGAGAATGATGATTATGCTGAAACATGTACAATATCAAATAGAAGCTTATGGAGAACAGGGATTAATAAAATTAAGAAAACATTTGCCTTGGTATTTTAAGGGCTTTGATGGTTTTAGAAAATATAGAGCTGATGTTGTTAAAGTCACAACGATTGAAGATGTGAAGCGTATTGTGGATTTGGTATTAAATAATAATTTAAAATAATACAATGATAAAAAGAAATATGTAACTTATGATTTTGTAAATAAAATAATATTGTAAATATTTGTAATTTTACGAATCTGTTTGGGCGGTGGCGGCAGGAAGGAATCCCATTGGATCAACAGGAATACCATCTTGGCGAACTTCGAAGTGAAGATGAGGGCCTGTGGAAAGACCGGCTCCTGGCATGCCAGGCATGCCTCCAGAGTAACCGATTATGTCGCCTCGTTCAACGTAAGCGCCGGCTTGAACGTTAAATTTTGATAAATGAGCGTACAGCGTGGCTAAACCTCCAGCATGAACGACCATGATGTAATTACCGTAGGATTTACCAGTTTTAGTCCAAGCAACATAACCTCCGCCGGCGGATTTGACAGGTGTGCCTACTCCGGCGCGTAAATCTATACCCGGATGTTCAAAAAGGTTGCGGAAGGGATAAGTGGGATCATGAAAAGTTGCGGTAATTGCTTTTAATGGTACTGGCCACATAAGTAATGTTTCACCACTTGCAAGCGCACGATCTATGGCGTCAAGTTTGTCTTTAAGTTCTTTTTCGATACGATAAATTTCCTCGCTGGTTGATTGATTTTGTTGGCGTAATTCATCTATTACTCGATTGAATTCATCTTGTTTGGCATTGGTTTCGGCAATAAGTGATTTTTTAGAATTGCGTTCCATTTCTAGCATGAGCTGTTCTTCGATTAACAATTTTTTCTGCTCTTCTAAGTCCATTTTTTTGGCTTCACGCAAAATTTTATCATTTTGTAAATTGGTCTTTTCTTGTATTATACGTTCAAGTTGTTGAATTAAATCGCCTTGTAGCTTGGATATTTCTTCGATATTTTGAAAGTAAGAAGAAAGACTGGGGCGACTTAAAAATACATGCAAAGTATTGATATCATCAGCTTGACGAATACGACGGATTAAATCGGAAACCAAGGCCTTTTGGGTGGTGATTTTACCCTCTTGAAGAAGAATTTGTTTATTTAAAGATTGTAATTCGAGAGTTAAAATATCCATTTGTGTTTTTATTGCTTCGGCGCGGAGTTCTTTTTCTTTGATGCGATTATCAAGTAAAATAATTTGATTTTCAAGATTTAATACTTGTTCTTCTTGCTGTTTTATTCTTTCTTTGTAGGTATTAATTAATCCTTGAACTTCTTTAATGCGATTTTTTTTGGCATCAAGTTCGTTATTGAGTCGATCAGCATGACTTCTCATTTCTTGCGCGTCTTCGGCCAAGGCGGAATGAATATCAGAAAATCCGATACTTAGAACGATAATAAGACAAATAAAAGATAAAAATTTGGCCATGGATAGTGTAATTTAGATTTATTAAGAAAATTTTTCAAGAGAATTTAAGTTATTTTTTGATGAATTTAATTTAAATATATAAATCAGTTAAACTTTGTAAATCAGCTAAATTTGCGATGAACATTAGATGAATATTAAAAAAAAGATAGATAAGTTATATTAGCTTTGATTATATCATAATATCTCCAATGCTTGTCGGATACGGGCTGTTGATTGTTTCTTGCCTAATACAGCAATTAACTCAAATGGGTTTGGAGATTTTTCTTGAGCAGAAAGGCTGACTCTTAAAGGCCAAAGAGTATCTCCATTACCCCAACCTCGAGTTTGGATAAGATTCTTGATATGTTCTTCAATGAATTTAGCGTCGTGTTCTTTTGAGTCATTTATTTGTTCAATCCAATCAATTAGGGCTATTAAACGTTCGCGAGCTTCATCTTTGGTTTGATTTTTCCAAGTTAGAGAAACTCCCTCATAATTAAGTTTATCAACAAATAGAAAAGCTGAAAGTTCTGCTATTTCTGCTGGTAAAATAAGACGCTCTCGAAATAAAAGCGCAACGCGTTGTTTGAATTTCTGATCAGCGTTGAATGTATTTAAGTATTGTAAAACAAGGTTAAAATAATTTTGCTCATCCATTTCGCGAAGATAATGATTATTAAGCCAATTGAGTTTGTCTATTTGAAATATAGCTCCCGCTTTGTTGACTTTGGTTAGATTGAATAAATCTATTAGTTCTTGTTTGGAATAAATTTCACGATTAGCAGTTGGATTCCAACCTAAAAGAGCAAGAAAATTGATCAATGCTTCAGGGAGATATCCTTTTTTGAGATATTCTTCAACTGCTACATCTCCTTGACGCTTGGAGAGTTTGGTTTTGTCAGGATTGAGAATTAATGGCAAATGAGCAAAAGTGGGAAGATCCCAGCCCAAGGCCTCATAAATAAAAATATGTTTGGGGGTTGATGAAAGCCATTCTTCGCCACGAATAACATGAGTAATTTTCATGTCATGATCATCAGTCATGGATGCTAGATGATAAGTGGCCATGCCATCGGATTTAATAATGACTTGGTCGTCGATTAATTTCCAATCAAAAGTAACTTGACCACGTATCGCGTCGTTAATAGTTACTGATCCGTTTTTTGGCAGTTTAAGGCGAATAACATGTGATTCTCCGGCTTGTAATCGTCTTTGTGTTTCTTCGACGCTTAAATTACGACAATGACCGTCATATCCGGTAGGTCTTTTAGTTAGCTCTTGCATTTTACGAACTTCTTCCAAACGTTCTGTGGTACAAAAACAATAATAGGCTTTATCCATTTCAACGAGTTTTTTAGCGTATTCTTGATGTATGTGTTTACGCTCTGATTGTATGTATGGCCCGTAATCACCACGTTGAATTATATGATTATCGTCATCAATCCAAACACCTTCGTTCGGCTTAATCCCTAAACTTTTCAATGAATTACAAAGATTTTCGACAGCACCTTCAACGAAACGAGATTGATCCGTGTCTTCTATTCTCAATAAAAAATCACCGTCGGCTTGTTTAGCTACAAATTCTGCATATAATGCGGTTCGAACTCCTCCAATGTGGAGATAACCGGTGGGGCTAGGAGCGAATCTAGTTCTGATACGTTTATCTGTCATAATATGCAAATATTACGTTAGAATAGCTATTTTGTCTAACTTTTTAAGTTTATTTGTTAAATAAAACTTTGAGAGGAAAAATAAAAATGGCGTTAAAAATACGTGGCAAGCGTTTGGGTTCTAAAATTAAACGATAGAGCCATTCAAGGCCGATTTTTTGCATCCAGAGAGGAGCGCGATGAGAATTACCGGACCAGAAATCGAAAGTACCTCCTACTCCAATAAATAGTTTGGCGGTTGGAAAGCGATTACGGTAGCGATTGATCCAAAATTCTTGTTTGGGGTGACCAAAAGCAACTAAAATAACATCGGCTTCGTATTCGGTTATACGAGTAATTGAAGCTTCTCCAACTTCATCAGCTACACCATCGGTAGAAATATTGCCACCATCTTCGGCGAAAACTTTGAGTTCTGGATACTGTTTACGAAGCATCCAAGCGGATTTATTAGATGCGTCATTTTGGCCTCCAATTAGAACCAAGGTCCAATTTTGTTTGACGCAAAGTTTAACTACCTCATCAGCTAATTTTACGCCCGTAACGCGTGATACATTGATTTTTTTAAACCATCCGACTAATTGCAAGCCAAAACCATCAATAGAACGAATATCGGCTTGGTGTAACGTGTTCCAATAAAGGTAATTTTTTTTGGCGTATAATAAAATTTCTGGATTTGCGGTAACTATCCAAGTAGATTTTCCTATATTTGATCTTGTTAAAATTTCTTGAATTATTCGACTCAAACTGTAGCCGTGAATTAAGAGATTGAAAACCGAGAAAGTCATAATAAATTACCGATTAACTTGTGATGTGTGGTATTTATTGCTTTTTAATCAAATTTAATTGATTAAGACTGATGTTGTTAATTGATAATCGGTGTGACTTAGTTATTGAGTCGATATTCATGAAGCGGAGTGTATTTGGGTCCGGTTGATGTGAGTTCGCTCATGAATAAAGTTGCATATTCAGGGACCCAACCAATGCCTTCGAGTGACATTTCATAAGGTTCAAGATGTTTATTAGAGCGAGCCCGCGCTAAAGTGATATGCGGGATCCAAGGTTTACGATCGATTTGTGGAGCGATTAACGAAGCCATGTCGCGCGTATGCGCTACTGCTTCTTGCCATGCTACTGGTTGCTCTGGTTGGCATGTGGCGACATATAATACTGGCCGTTTAGCAGGAAAAGTCTCGATTTTAGTTACGGTAAATGCTCCTGTGGGCGATATTTCTAAAGCATTACCAATAAGTTGTGACAATTGTAAAAGATTTTTGAATTCAACTTCGCCAAAAAATGCCAAAGTTATATGCCACTGTCCTGGATTTGATAACTTTAATAATTGACGCTCTGTTTCATTGATATGCCAAGCGTTTCTGATTTGTTCACGACAATCATATGGAACGGTAATGCCAAGAAAACATCTCATTTGATTTTTTGTGAATTACGAATCTTTAATAAATGCGAAATTGAGCTTTGGATTTGTAATTCTTACTATATATTTAGACTGGTCCGGTATCATCTGTCAAACCAGAATCCGGACCCATGTCAACACGAGGCTTGCTTGAAACGGTTTTGTATTTATGCGCTACGCGATAACGAGCTAATTCGCGTTCTAATTCGGCAGCGGCGCGTGCAAAGGCTTCGTCATCACCACGAGCTGATTCGCGCATGACTTGTTCAGCGCGAGCTTTGGCTTGTTCTATATCTTTAAGATTAAGATCTTCTCCCCTTTCGGCCGTATCTGCTAAGACGGTTATATTGCCTTTTGAGTCAACTTGGATAAATCCGCCGGAAACAGCGACGTCCTCTGTGCGGTTATTCTCCTTTAACATGGCTACTCCGGGAACAAGTTCAGCAACCAAAGGAATATGATTAGGAAGTATTGTAATTTCACCATCCATGGTAGGAAGGGTGACTTGCGACACTTTCTTTTCAAATACTACTTTTTCTGGAGTAATTAACTTAAAATTAAGGAGAGACATAAAATACTATAACTTTGAAAATGTTTAATTGATTACTTCGTCGATAGAGCCTTTCATGTAAAATGCTTGTTCGGGTTTGTCGTCATGCTTACCTTCGAGAATTTCTTCAAAACCAGTTATGGTTTGTTCTAGTGTTACGTATTTACCAGGGTTGTTTGTGAATACTTCGGCGACAAAAAATGGTTGGGAAAGGAATTTTTGAATTTTACGCGCGCGAGCCACTGTCATCTTATCCTCTTCGGATAATTCATCCATACCAAGAATTGCGATAATGTCTTGAAGATCTTTATAACGTTGGAGAACTTTTTGCACTCCTCGCGCAACTTTATAATGGCGCTCGCCAACAACTTTTGGATCTAAAATGGTTGAAGATGAGTCAAGCGGATCAACAGCCGGATAAATACCAAGTTCAGCGAGATTGCGAGTCAAAACAACTGTTGAGTCTAAATGTCCGAAAGTTGTAGCAGGCGCTGGGTCGGTAAGATCGTCTGCTGGAACATAAACAGCTTGAACCGAAGTGATAGATCCTTTATTGGTAGAGGTGATACGTTCTTGTAAGTTACCCATTTCGGTGGCTAAAGTTGGTTGATAACCCACGGCTGACGGGATACGACCCAGCAAAGCAGAAACTTCAGAACCTGCTTGTGTGAAGCGGAAAATATTATCAATGAAAAGCAGAACGTCTTGATTTTTTTCGTCACGGAAATATTCTGCGATTGCAAGACCGCTTAAAGCCACACGGGCGCGTGCGCCTGGCGGTTCATTCATTTGTCCGAATACTAAAGATGTTTTATCGATAACCCCGGATTCGTTCATTTCTTGCCAGAGAGCATTTCCTTCACGCGTACGCTCTCCTACTCCGGCGAATACGGAATAACCGCCGTGTTCTGTAGCGATATTATGAATAAGTTCCATAACAATAACGGTTTTTCCAACACCAGCTCCACCAAAAAGACCGATTTTTCCACCTTTTAAAAATGGACAAATCAAATCGATAACTTTTATACCTGTTTCTAAAATTTCAGTTTTAGTGGATTGATCAGCAAAAGTTGGAGCTGGACGATGAATGGGGTAAGTTTTTTCATTTCCAACAGGACCTTTTCCGTCGATGGCATTACCGGATACATCAAACATACGGCCAAGAGTTTTTTCGCCGACCGGAACCGAGATAGGCGCGCCAGTGTCTTCGACAGACATCCCGCGTTCCAAACCATCTGTGCTGGACATGGCAATAGCGCGAATTTCACCTTCGCCTAAATGCTGTTCGACTTCTAAAACCAATTTATTCCCATCACGATCGATTGTGAGGGCGTTATAAATTTTGGGTGGTTCGCCGTCAAAACGAACATCCACAACCGGACCTATAACTTGTGTGATTTTGCCTTGCATAGTGTTTATAGAATGTAGAATGTCGAATTTGTAATGTTATAAGTTGCTTTATAACTTTAGATGTTAGATGATCGACATTGGATATCAGTTAATTTGATTATTAATTTTCAAGAGCGGCTTTACCGGCAGAAATTTCGGAGATTTCGGCAGTAATGCCAGCTTGACGCGCTCGGTTAAATGTCAAAGTAAGAGAATCTATCACATCTCCAGCCGAATCAGTAGCGTTTCTCATGGCCATCATACGAGCGGAATGTTCGGATGCCGTTGATTCTAACATGGCTTGATATAATCTTGTATCAATTAACCGTGGAAGCATTTGATCAAGAACGTGTCGAGGAGAAGGTTCAAAGACAATTTCATAATCCAGTGGATATTTTTCAGCTTTTTTACGATCATAAGCTAAACGCTCTGAAGAAGTCATTTTTTCACGTGGATCTTCGATTTCGTCTTCTGTGCTTAAATTGATTTTTAACTCGGATTCGGGAATAATGGGCAATAATTGAACAGTTGTTGGAACTTGAGAAATGGTTGAACGAAAATCTGCGTAACAAAGGAAGACACGATCTGCGCGATTATGTAAAAATTCATCATAAACTAATCTACCGATGCTTTGAGATCTTTCAAAAGAAGGAGCGTTGGAAATTGATTCGAATGAAGCCATGATTTCGTGATTTAGCCTACGCATTGGATTTTCAGATTTTTTTCCTACAGTGATGACTTTTACAGGTTCGTTACGAGTGCTTAGAAATTCTTTACAATGTTTAATAAGTTGAGCGTTAAAAGATCCGCATAATCCTCTATCAGAAGCAACGATAATTAAAATTGATGATTTAGCCTCTTTTCGTCCGTATAATAAAGGGTGAGATTTTTGATTAATTAAAGGTAAAATATCATCAACAATTTTTTTGATGTTATTACTATAATTACGACTATCAACTGTCATTTGTACCGCTTTACGCATTTTTGCACCAGCAACAAGCTCCATGGCTTTGGTGATTTTGCGTGTATTTTTGATGGATTTTAGTCGTGAGTTTATGGCTCTGGTGTTAGACGGCATATTTTATTTAGCCAAATAAATATTGTTCCAGTTTTTGATGGTTTCAGTTAATTTGGACTCGATTTCTTCAGTGAGTTTGCCAACTTCTTCCATTTCAGTAAGTAGATTTGATGCGTTTCCATCCAAGTATTCGTGTAGACCGTTTTCCCAATCTGTTATGTTTTCTATTTGTATTTCATCACAAAGCCCACGAGTTACAGCAAAAAGAGATGCTACTTGATGTGATAATGACATGGGCACATATTGATCTTGTTTTAGAATTTCAACGGTTCTACGTCCACGTTCGATTTGACTGCGAGTAACATCATCCAAATCAGTGGCAAATTGAGCAAAAGCTTCCAATTCACGAAATTGAGCTAAATCTAAGCGAACTGGGCCGGCAATTTTTTTCATGATACCGAATTGAGCGGCACCTCCTACACGAGATACGGAAAGTCCAACGTTTAATGCTGGGCGAATACCACGATAGAAAAGGTCGCCTTCTAAAAAAATTTGACCGTCGGTAATGGAGATGACATTGGTAGGGATATAAGCAGAAACATCTCCAGCTTGAGTTTCGATAATGGGTAGAGCTGTTAAAGACCCTCCACCGTATTCTTTAGAAAGGCGAACAGCGCGTTCTAGTAAACGAGAGTGTAAGTAAAAAACATCTCCCGGATAAGCTTCACGACCCGGTGGACGACGAAGTAAGAGCGAAACTTCGCGATAAGCCCAAGCATGTTTGGAAAGATCGTCGTATACAACCAAAGCATCTTGACCTTTGTCCATAAAATATTCGCCAATTGCGCAACCTGCATAAGGGGCAATATACTGCAATGAAGCCGGATCTGAAGCTGAAGCTGTTACGATTACAGTGTAATCCATGGCGCCAACTTCTTTGAGTTTGGAGACTATTTTAGCTATTTTGGAATCTTTTTGGCCGATAGCAACGTAAATACAAGTGACACCTTTTCCTTTTTGATTAATGATAGTATCAATGGCAATGGCAGTTTTTCCGGTTTGACGATCACCGATAATAAGTTCACGTTGTCCGCGTCCTATAGGAATCATGGAGTCAACAGCTTTTATGCCGGTCATGAGCGGAGTGTCTACAGGATGACGCGCCATAACACCAGCGGCAATTTTTTCTATAGGATATATGGTTTCTTCTTTGAAAGCTGGTTTGCCGTCTCGCGGTTGACCAAGAGGATTTAAAACACGTCCAATGACCCCATCTCCAACCGGTATGGATAAAATTTTACCAGATGATTGAACGTTTTGTCCGGTTTTAATACCCGTGTAATCACCCAAAATCATGGCGCCTACCCGATCATGTTCCAAGTTTAAGGCGACCCCCACGGAGCCGTTTTCAAAAGAAAGCATTTCCATGGATTTGGCGTGTTTTAAACCGCTTATGGAAGCGATACCGTCGCCTACTTCGCGTACGGTTCCGGTTTCTTCGGTTGTGCTTTTCGCCGTAAAAGATCGGATTTGCGCTTGAAGCTCATCTGATAGTTTGGCGGCTGCTGTTGCGTTGGTTTTCATATTATTCGAAAAATACAAGATGATTGTGTAATTGCATTAATTTTGATTGAATAGTTGATTTATATTCCCAATCTCCGCATTTGATTATCATACCTCCGATAATGGAAGGGTCGATATTGAAAGTTAAGCGAACAGTACCTTTAAATTTTTTTTCGATAGCGTTTTTAATTTTAGTCATGATTGTTTTGTCTGGTTCTACGGCGGTGATTACTGCGCATTCATAGTGTGAAGCAATATCTCGCGCGGAGGATTCGAGTAGGCGTAAAAAAGTATCCATGTCCGATAACGATTTATTTTGAATCAATAACGCGATTGTATTAGTGGAGTATGTATGAAAATCGGTTCCCAAGACTTTGTTTAAAACAGTCAATCTTTGATCAATTGGAATTATGGTATCCTCTAATGAACGAATTAATTCGGGTTTGGTTTTTAAAATTTCATTAAAAAGATTCAAGTCATCTATAACCCGAATAACCAAATTTTCAGAAGTAGCTGTTTTTATACAAGCTTCGGCGATTTCTTTAAGATTGCGGGCATTTTTTGACATAATTAGGCAGTTTCTAAATCTTTAATCGCTTCGTCTATAAGTTTTTTATGAGTTTCGGCATCAAGATCTTTTATTATTTTACCGGTGGCTTTGGTGATTAATATAGCTAGATCATTTTTTAAAGCAGTGTATGTTGCCTGACGCTCTCCAACTAACATTTCTTTGGCTTCAGTAATTTGTTTATCGATTTCGGTTTTTGCCATGCGTAATTTTTCTTCTTTTAAAATGGTTGCTTTTTGTTTAGCATCGTCAATAATTTTGTGAGCTTCTTTTCGTGCTTCTGATAGTATATCGTTTTTTTCCTTTTCAATGCTTTGCCATTTGTCTTCAGCATCTTTGGCAATATTGATGCCTTTAGCAATTTTTGCGCGACGCGCCTCTAAAGTAGCGGAAATTGGTTTCCAAGCAAAAGTGCGCAATATCAGAAATAGAATCAAAAAATTGATAAGTTGTGCGATGAAGATACGCCAGTCGATTCCTAATTTTGTTAACATTTCAGACATAAACCTTGATGATCTTGGTGTAAATTATTTTTTTGATGATGTTTTTTAAAACAAGTCACAAGTGACAAGCGACAAGAGTTTAGTATTTTCTTGCAGCTTGCTACTTGATACTTGATGATTGTTTATACGAATTTGATAATAAGAGCAACAACCAAAGCGTAAATAGCGATAGCCTCGATAAAAGCTGCACCGATAAGCATAGCTGTTTGAACTTTGGAAGCGGCTTCAGGATTGCGACCAATTGATTCCATGGCTTTGGCGCCGATTTTACTGATACCGTAGGCCGGAAGCATACCACCTATGGCAATTGTGGCAGTCATGGCGATTAAGCGAATTGAATCGATATTTGACACTGTTGCGTGCGTGATTTCGTTTTCCATAATTGTTTTTTGAAAAATAATTATTTAAAAATTAATAATTAGTAAAAATTAAAATCTTCGTTAGAATCGAAGAATTCCAAACTTTTTGGCGCTACGACAAAAATTTTTTGTTTTATGTCGTCGACAATCAAGTAAGAAATTGATAGGAATCGCAAAGTAATGTGATTCCATGGCAATCACCTACTCATGACTATTTAAAGGAATAATACCGCCAACTTTGCCACCAAAAGTAGCTTTGGAGTAATCTGCGCGTAGGGCTAGTTCTTCTTCATGTTCATCGTGACTAATTGTTGCCATGTTAAGAAAGACAATAGTGAGTGTGGAGAAAACCAAAGCTTGCACAAATCCCACAAAAAGTTCAAGAAATAAAAATGGTAAAGGAGCTAAAAATGGTGCTAAGAAAGCAATAACTAATAGTAAAACTTCACCTGCAAAAATATTGCCAAATAAACGAAAACTGAAAGATAGTATTTTGGAAAATTCAGAAACAAGTTCAAGTAATCCTACAAAACTTCCGATAACAAAAGGTTTATGCCAAGGCGCTACAAAAAATTTACCCCAATATCCAAAAAAACCTAAATAACGCATACCAATTATTTGAACTGAAGTCATGGCGAATAAAGCTACAACTAAGGTGAAATTTAAATCTGCTGAAAGCGAGCGAATAAAAGGAATTAAAGCCACTTCTCCATGATGCAATCCCCAGATGCCAACGGAGCCCATGCCTGGTACTACTTCGAATAAATTAGATAATAAAACAACGAAAAATATTGTAGCGACTATTGGAAAAAATCTTAAAGCTTTAGCGCGATCATTGGTGATTGATTCAATGAAATTAAGAAAAAATTCTACGAAAATTTCCATCAATCCAGCTATTCCGGTTGCTGGTTTATCGATATCAATGTTGCGTAAAGTTGAGCTTATGATAAGCAATATTACCAAAAACAATACTCCTGCCATGAGTAAAGTGTTGGTAACCGGAAAACCTGCAATTGTCGCGATGAGTTCTGGTCCGATGGAAATTGCTAACATATTAAAAATTTCTAATTTCTAGTTACTAGAGTCATTTTTACCTACTTGGTTAATGATTTTGGTTGCTTTTGCGCCGACTAAGATTGATGAGGCTATGATGGAGAGCATAATACCAGTGAGTAAAAAAATTGGCGACGTATCCAAATGACGGTCAAGTAATCTTCCTCCTAAGGTTAAAGCAACTAATGGAATTGCCATTGTATAGCCCATTTCCCAAGCAAAGCCGAGCGCTTCCCAACCTGTTAATCCGGAGCTAGTTTTTGAAGTTGTTTTTGGCTTATCGCTTGACTGTTGGTTTTGAGCCATACTTTTAAGGACGCCAAGATTTTACGCGGTAGCGTTAAAAATGTCAATGATATTAAAAAAACCGATTAACGGTTTTTAGCGATCTCGGGTTTGGCTTCGGAAAAGAAAGCAAATTCCCAACTAAATGCTAAGATATTGGTTGAAATTTCTATACATGCGGGTATTATGAAAATGCCGATTAATTCGGTATTTTGTTCTAAAACCAGCCAGAAGAAAAATCCAAAAAAAATTGCAGATAAAAGAGCATTAGTATAAGATTCTCGTTTTTTTTCTAAAGCTTCTAATTTTTCTTGCGTTGAAATTTCGGGTTGGTTTAATATTTGTGTAATTTCTTTATTTTTTGCAAAAACAAAGCGCTATTGGGAAGCAGTAAGCAAGGTGACAATACCTAGATACACATAGACATAAATCGATAAAATTTCATCGAATTTTGCATAAATAGCCGTTTTACGAGATAGAAAGTAAAACCCTCCCATTACTATCAAAGTTTGCGCAAGCGCTACCAAAGCTAGAATAATACGATATTGAATTGTAACATTAAGTTTATAATAATGTCCGATTTTAAGTGAGAGTGTGGCTAGAATTTGGAATAGATTTTCGATAGGATTCATACTATCTCTCCTTTTTTGTTAAATGTGCCGATGTAATATACAAAAAATATATTATTTTTACAATAGATCGTAATTATTAATTTATTGGATATTAAATGATATTAATTCATATCGGTTTTAATATTATAAGAAAATAAAAACCGCAAGAGCGCGGTTAGGGTTAGATTTATTTGAGATGTTTGGCAGGAACGATCCATTCCGATTGTTCAGGCTTGGTGATGTCGAAAATGACGGCACAAAGGTTTTCGTCGTGCCAACCTCCGGGTTGCATACATAATGTGCCATTTATTTTTTGTTGCCAAACTTGGTCATTTATAAATGGAGCTTCGTGAATATGGCCGGAAAGCACAAGATGCTTAGGGCTATTTTCGAGCCATTGTCTGACACCTTGGCTACCAAAATGTTGATTGTTATAGCTTGTATCAAGGGCGCAAAAAGCTGGTGGAGTATGTATAACGTAAACAGTTTTTAGCGGGTCAGCTGATTGATCTAACGAAATCAAATCTTGATAAATTTCGCTTTCTGGTTTTTCCCAAGCATCATAAAAACGTCCTCCACTGTCACGAACATAAGGATAACCAGCGATTTGAAAGCCATCTGCAAGTTCGCTCGTGTCTTTATGAATGAGAACGATCAATCCTTTTTTATGCATCTGTTTGACCACGGAAAGACAAGCTCGTGTATCATCATTGCCAAGAATCAAGTAAATACGCGCTGATGGTCGAGCTGATTTGTATTTCTTGATTTGCTTCACTAGCCAATTATTAAGAAAGTCTGTTTGCGCTTTTTCGACCATGACTCCTGATGATAGCGCTTCGCGTATTAATTGGTTTAAGGGATGATTTTGGGCTGCAACAAGACAGTATGTGAAGAATTTATGCAAATTTCTTTGCATTAGATTTAATTTATCGGGATTGATATCGTAATAATGCAATAACTGCAAGCATTCATCTCCAGCAGTTTTTGCAAGTCTTGAGATTTCGTATAGCAAGATAAGAGCTTTTCTTTTTTGTTCGTCAGTCAAGGTTAGAAAACGTCCGACTTTGAGATTTTCTTTGAAGTCAAATGGAGGTGTTTGATTGTCATTTTTAATCAGAGATTCAATCAAAGACCATTCTTCAGCTGTAAGCGTTGGATGACTTTTTGTGGTTATCGATCCTTTATGTATAAGTTTGCGCAATACGCGTTGCTCTTCTAATAATTCTTGCCAATTTTTTAAGATTCTGGCATTGACTATGTAACCACCCAATTTAATATAATAACGCTCTGCTTCGGTTGTGCGATTTTTTATCACATGTTCAATCTCTTCTAAATAATCTACCAAAGTTTCGCCGTTATCATCAAAGCGGAAGCTTTTGGGATCGTATGGCACTAAAGTTTTGCTAAAATGGATTATGGGCCATTTGGGTGTAAGGTCTCCACCAAGGATAACGTGATCTATTTCCCGTTTGATTGCCTCGGTAAAAAGACTCTCGTAAGCAAAACGATTACCATGAAAATCACTGGCGTATATTGCAAGGGTCATTTTATAGCTCCTCTGTTACATTTTGGTTTATTATCCGACTAAGAGGGAAAAAATGCTCTTTTTTAAGCTCTGATAATTCTTGACTCAATTCTAGCAAAAACTGCATAGCTGATATAAGCACGTGTAGATAATCTGTTTCTAAGAACCCTATAGCTGTATTTTTAGCAAAAGGAGAAAATAACTGTTCATGGCCGATACGTAAGAATTCATCTTTTAACGCGTGTATAAGAGCAAGATACTCGAATGAGATGCGAAAAATTGGTGAATTTGAATCTTCGAAAAACAATTGTTGTAATTCTTCGCTTTCTGTTAAAAAGAGATGTTGATCTTGATCATTAAGTGTATAAATTAGATTTAATAATCCGATTTTTGCAGGCATGTCCCAATTTTCGGTAATAGATTCTGTTACAGTTAGAGTAGACTGGAACTTTTCTTTGGTTAATATTTTCGGAGAAAGCAATAAATAACCAAGTAAATATTTAGGATCGATATCCACTTTTTGCAAAAAAGGAAATCGGGATAGTAGCTCCTCTACAGCCAATTGTTGAATTTTTACACTATCGCAATTTTTGGCGAGTTGCGCGATTTGTTCTTGGTTCAAGAAACGCATTGGAGATCGTTTGACAATTTTTTCCAAAGTTTTTGGATTGAACTTGAATTTTGCATTTAATCTGTAACAATCAACATCGTCAATACCTTCGCGTGGTGGCAAGTAATGAAATAACTTGCTAGCAACAATGTATTCAGGACTCACGCACCAAACTTTGGTTTTGTCATCTTGACAGAAAACCGTTTCAGAAATGTAAGGTGGTGGAAAACCGAAATGACAATGAGTTAAAAATTCAATACAAAATACGGAGAATCTTCGATCGTAAGGCAAGCTGTAATTACAACGCTCTATTTCATCTGCTGAATACTTCCAATAAATTTCGTGAGGATGCTCTAAGATTAACTTGGTTTTATTGGGGGCGAATACAACAACATCCATGTCTTTATGTTCTCGTTCGGTATAAACGTGTCGCGGATATGTTTTGTGCGCTATATTTTTGGATTTTAATAAATAATGAACAGCTCCACCTCCTGTAAGCGCCCAATTTGGTTTTTTGACACCCATGGGAAAGATTGAATTCAAATCGTTAATATCGGCATCGAAATTGTACATGTAAACTCCTTTATCTTTGCTTTCCAAGTGTTTTTTTAAAGTACACGCACAATAAGCGCGATTGGTAAAATTAACTGAAATATTAAATTTAGTCAATATTTCATATTTTGTAATTTTGTACGCGTGTTACTAACTTGAATTAAATAAATAATGAAATGTACATCGATAAAAGCTTAATCAATCCATAAATTGGGATATTTTTTACGAAGCTCTTGTTTTTCATTGTTTGGTACTTTTTCAAGATAGACAATACTTCCAATCTTAATGTCAGTTAAATCAAGACCTTCAGCTGAAGTGAGGCCATTGAGGGAGAGGAACTTAATTGTTTTTGGCAATTCGAGACCTTCAGCTGAAGTGAGGCCATTGAGGTAGAGTCCTTCAATTGTTTCTGGCAATTTGAGTCCTTCGATTGAAGTAAGGTCATTGAGAAAGAGGAACTTAATTGTTTTTGGCAATTCGAGACCTTCAGCTGAAGTGAGGCCATCGAGGGAGAGGTTATACACTTCTCTTGGCAATTTGAGACCTTCAGCTGAAGTGAGGCCATCGAGGGAGAGGTTATACACTTCTCTTGGCAATTTGAGACCTTCAGCTGAAGTGAGGCCATTGAGGGAGAGATCGCCATGCACATATTTGATACTTTCAGGAAAATCCAGCTCTGTTATGAAATCTAAATCCAAATCAGTATTACAAATAACTGAACCATCGTCTTCAAATTCAAAGTTTTCTTCTACCCAATCCTCATCACCAAGATAGTATTTTTTTGCCCAAGCGATGATTCGTTTTAGAGGATCAAGACGTTCTTCTTCTGCTATTTTTAATTTCTCTATTTCTTCATCGCTCATCGCTCCCTCTAAACCATTAGCTGGAATATCTGTAATATTTGGATTGCTTGGATCTTGTTCATCTTCTTTCCCTAATACACTTTTAACTTTTTTCACATCTCCTTCTGGTAAATAAGCTTCAAATAAACCAAAGAAATCAGGGTTTCCTGTATTAGGCGCTTCAAAAGGATTATTTATGTTGTTGTTTTTAAAAATTGACATAATTTAATTATATCATAAATCTAGGAAGTTTATTTAGACACATACGCTTCTATTCATTTTTGCACTCTTTGCTTGATTCTTGGCTCGCAATGTATCTAATGGGCATAATGTCGTTCAACAATTGATGTAAATTCTTGCTGTTATATTAAACAAATCAATCAGCCAACTTGCGATTAAACTCTTGAATATCGTCAAATAACAAATGTTTGTGATAATTGATAAACTCTTCTTGAAGAGAAGAATTGAAAATTTTTAATTATTTACAATTTCTCGACTTAAGAATTGCGCCTTTATATTTTAACGTGCATAGAAAAAATAAGCGTTAAAATATTTTTAAACGCTTATTAATGATAAAGCCATGATTCCAAACAGAGCAATGACTATGCCTGCCATTTGATGTAATTTTATCTTTTCTTTATTAATCAACAATCCCAGCATAACAGCCACTATGATATAGCCTTCGCTTATAGTGGTAGCAATACCAATTGGTATATAAATCGTGGCATAAGCAAAACTAATCCAAGAAATATTATCTAAAAAAGATTGTGCTCCGATTAATTTTAAGAAATGATTAAGATCATTTTTGATTTGTTTATAGCCTTGAGTTTTAAGCATAAATAGTCCGCTGAAAATAGCTACAGCCAAATGAGTTAGCCAAATAACAAAAAGAGGAGAAAAAATACGACTAGCATGACCAATAATATAATCGCTAGCCCCTAAACCCGAAGCGCCAATAACTGCCCAAATCACGCCATTTTCTAATTTTATTTTTTTGATTTTGTCTAAAGAAGCCACGGAGGTCAAAACAAGTCCGATTAAAACCAGAAAAATATAAATGAAGGTTTTTAAGTCATACATTTCTTGTCCAATGACCATGGCTAGAATTACGGCAATAATGATTTCCAACCCGTTAATGGGCATAACTACTGCTAACTTGCCCAGCTTCAAGCCCTTAAAATTAGCCAGAGCCGTGAGTATAACCAAAGCACAGGCCGAGAAAATTAGTAACCAGTTAGAAATATTAAAAAAAATAGGAGCAATTTCTTGCCAGATAAAAGGTAAAATTAAAATACTGCTAACACTTGTTATATAAAACAAAGCTCGAATGATACCAATTTTTCTGATTGTTTTTTGGATAAAAAAATCTCCAAAAGCCCAGCCAAAAAGCGCGCCAATAGCGAAGAATATTCCGATGTTCATAATTTATTTTCTTTTTTAGATGATCAGCACCTCTTCCATATTATAGTCGATACCTTCTTTTTTATCGATTGTATGTATGCGTCCACCCATCTTTATCTTCTTGAAGAAAACGATTGAATTTCTAATTATTTACAATTTCTTGACTTAAGAATTGCGCCCTTATCTTAATGTGCGTATTTTTGTTAATTATTATTAACGAAATATATTCGTGATTTTATGCTTTATTGAGGTAAATAAATAATATATTGTCAAACCATTGACATAATAATCAAATAAAGATAAATTATCCTATTCCCTAGTACACCCTCATGCACTAAGGTTTTTACAAAAGTCCTCCGATTCAAATCCATAAACTAGCCGAATTTTGACTTGGTAGACTTAATTTATACCGAAATGGCTTATCAAGGATATACACAAGCAACAGAAGCCGTTAAACGCGCCAAACGTACGCTTATTGTTGCGCCAATCAATCCAAACTCGGATATGGTTGCGGCCATGTCCGCGCTTTTAGCGTACTTAAAAAATCATAATTTGCAGGCTGATGCTTATTCGCAAAATTTAAATAACGAAAAATTACCCAGCTATATTCCCATGCGTGATGCATTAATGCCAAAGCTATCAGCGATGCGTGATTTTAGAATAACTTTAAATGTTGATAAAGTGCCGATTAAAGAACTGGCCTATGATGTCAAAAACGGAAAACTGGATATCATATTAACTTCGAAACAAGGAGAGTGGACAGCGCATGATTTGAGTTTTCATCAAGGGGAAGATCGTTATGATTTGATTATTGCTTTGGGATGCACAGATAAAAATATGCTGGCCGAATCTTTTCCAAATCAGACTGATTTTATTTATCGTATTCCGGTAATCAATATTGATCATGACGCTCAAAATGAACATTGGGGAGCTATTAATCTTGTTGATATGACAGCTAGTTCGATAACCGAAGTTTTACACGGTTGGTTTACAGATTGGAATGAACAGAAAATTAATGAAAAAATTGCAACAGCTCTTATTGCTGGGATGATTTGGAAGACACAATCCTTCAAAGCGTCTACGATAAATCCGAGATCGTTAAAAAAAGCATCAAAATTGATAACATTGGGCGCAGATAGAGAATCGGTAGTACATCAATTATGGCGTACAAGAAATTTAAATACTTTAAAACTTTGGGGCAGAGCGTTAACCAGACTTGAACAAGACCCTGTTAAAGAAATGGTTTGGACAACATTAAGCCGACTAGATATTTTGGAAACAGGAACAACCGAAGCCAAGCTTGATGAATTGGTTCAGGAGTTGATAGCCTATGTTCCATCCGCCAAATTGATTATGATTTTTGTTGAACACGATGAAAAAACAACGCGTACAGCTTTATTTGCAGAGCCTCCGCATGACGCAAAGATACTAGGTAGAATTCTAGGATTAGATGGAAGTCGTGTAAAATCAAGCGGAGCCATAGCGATGCCGATATTCGAAGCCAAGGATTATGTTATCACCACACTTCGCTCGCAGATCAATACTTAATAATAATTACTAATTACCAATTTGATATCTAATTAACCAGATTGTTAAAGATACATGATATAATTGCGATTAACTGTTAACTTAATTAATTAATAAATTTTAATTAATATTTTATATAAAAAATAATCCCTATAATTGAGATTATTTTAATTTTTGGAAATATTAATCAAAAAAGGATGGTAAGTGAGATCTCGAACGGTATCCTCGCCAGAACACGTTCGTAGAACTCGCTCACCATCCCTTGTGTAAAGAATAGCAAAAAAAGAGAATCTTTGCAAAGCAATACTTATTCACCGCTAGTTTTAGCAATATTAACTTAATTTAGGGGTGGAAATACTGATTCCGGAGTTACTATTGCTGAACCGGTATCCGCAGAAGCTCTGAACATCCCTTCAATATCTCTTTCCATAATATCCAAACGTCTTTCAAGACCTTCTATTTTTTGAATTATCTGCTCAGTTGAATTATATCTATACACTTGTTCAGATTTTTGATTTTCAGCGTTAGCCACATGATACGATATGGCGCCAGTTAATACAATGGCAAATCCCGCTATTATAACAGCGCTCCAGATGTGAGAAATGCTACGAGAGGCACGCAAAACATGATGATCGCGCATGTGACTAGTTGCGCCAATATAACGTACGCGACAGGTTTCGCCACAGTGCGTATGCCCGCAAGGACCACATTTTTGAATAGAACCGGGCGATGGACTATTGCCGGCTTTAGTGCGTTTACGAATGACGCGCTTTTTTGAAGAAGCTGTTTTCATATTAATTTATTTAATTATAGCACATAGTTAACCACAGACAAAATATTAACCATACTACTATCACAATATAATAAAATCATGAAATTATGATAGAATTGAAGTAATCTGTATATTACGATATTGTAGCTGAAATTTGATTGACATAAGCGATGAAAGTGAGTAGTATTTTGCAGAGAAAAAGTAGAGATGTACAATAGCGTTTTGAACAGAGAGGGATGAATTAAAACGTAATTTGCTAAAAAATAGTAAAATAAATTTATTATGGACGTTTAGCTCAGTTGGTTAGAGCGTTCGATTCACATTCGAAAGGTCGCAGGTTCGAATCCTGCAACGTCCACCATAAAGAATTTCACCAATAAGGTGGAATTTTTGATTTGTGGAAACGTTCTTTGATATAAATAACATAATTCCTAATATCGAATTTTACTCGATCTTAATATTATTAATTTATATATAAATTATTTTTGTTTAAGTCTTTTGCTTTGGCGTATAAACATCGAGATATTTTTCTATCATAAGACCAGAATGCCAGGATTCGGGGGGAATCGTTGTTGTATCAGATACCTCGAGACGAGTACCAATGCGGGCTATAATCGCAAGGGCGTTGGCGAAGCGAATATAATTTAAAACATTTAGAGTGTTGGCTTTGGTGCGAACATCAACTTCTTTTCCATGTTTTATTAGCAAAGCAGAAGTGCGAATTAAATCAAAATTTAACTCTGAAGGTGAAAGAGCATCCATTAAAAAAGGCTCCCAACAATCGAATTCATTTTTACGAAACATAACATTGCCTCCGCCGGCCATATCAATTATCTCATTCGTATCAGCTGAATAATGCATGACGCGTTTAATATATCCCGCCAAAGCATGACGAAAACCAGGGTCTTCATTAGAAACTTTTATAACTTTTTTCAAAGAGGGATAGATATAAGTGATTATTTTTTCGCGTGCAGAATTATCTAAAGGCCCGATAGGATTGGAGGACGCTAAAAGACGATGCCCCTCTACATAATATTCGAGTTTAATAGTGCGATTAAGCTCTGCATAACTGGAATAAATATCGATACGATCTTCTTTTTTTGGTATTTCAATGCGACGTTGCAAAATACATAATACTGGCATGGTTTCCGGAATGACCATTTTTTTGGGTATCTCTATATTACGATCTCGTAAAATAGCTTTAACGATTTTTTCATTCAGAGGAAGCTTTTTGACGCACATAAGCTCCGTAGGGACTTGATCGAATAGAAAATATGATTGTAAACGTTTCATGCGCTCTCGATGTTCTCCGGCTTTGCGCTCAATATCAGCAACGGCTTTAGAAATCTCTTCCTCTCCCCTGCTTTGGGCGTAAAGAACTGGCAAGGTTTCGATAAAATTAACTTTAAGAATGTAGTTAGGAAAGCGTATATCTTCAAATACAATATGCTCCCCTCCTTTGCCGATGAGGTTAAGAATATGAGGCAAAACCCGACACTCATCTGAAGCGCGCATGACTAACTGACCACCAAACTCGCTTAAAGCTTCTTCAAGATCTTTGGCAGAAGAATGTAAGGGTTGTTTTTCGGTTACTTGGCGAGAAAGAAATTGATTTGCTCGTTTTGTTTTTATTACCGATGTCGTCATAGAGATATTATAACATGTCTGAACTTTTAACTCGCCTCGTAACACTTTGCGCGTATTGGATAGCAAAAATAAGAACAAACAAAAGCTTATTCGGCTTAAAATTAATCAAAAAGATCTTCAATTATTTTTGAAAACTTATTATTTCTATTTTAATGAACTTATATGATAAGTAAGTTTTAGACAATTAAAACCCTCGGTATTTGACCGAGGGTTGATTGAATTTTGTAATTGGTTACAAAACAGCTTCTTTGGCGGCTTTGGCGACGCGGAATTTTACAACTGTTTTAGCCGGAATTTGGATTGTAGCGCCCGTAGCGGGATTGCGACCAGTGCGAGCCTTGCGCTTAACTTTAACCAATTTGCCAAAACCAGGGAGAGTAAATTCACCATTCTTTTTGACTTCTTTATATGCGAGATCAGTCATCTCTTCCAAGATTGTGGCTACTTCTTTTTTGGAAACGCCACATTTATCGGAAAGAGTGGAAAGGAGCTGAGATTTTGTCATCTTAGACATAACGATATTAAAATTATTGAATTATTTTTCATGTAATATGTAACATGATATGTGTGTAAGTATACTTGAGTATAAACGCCTACGCAAGCAGTTTGCTCAATAAAATCAAGGGTTTAGGATCTAAAGATGTGGAAAACCTTAATAAATAACGGATTTTTGACTCAATTAATAACTATATTGAGCTAAAAAAGCTTTTTTAAGGAATAAAAAATTCCGCGCTTGATTATTAACAAAAAATTGATTTTATTGAATAATTAAAATTACTTTTAAGAAAAATTTGGTGGGTGGATGATAAAAAATTGAAAGAAAATTGTTTTGCTTTGATGTCTTGATACCAAGACGACGGAAACGCTTCGCTACGCCAATTTTATTTTTCGGGCGGGCGGAAGGGGGTCTGGGGGGAATTCCGCCTCGCCCTCTCTTTTCTGCTTTCATTTTTTTCGCTGGCGCCGGAGGCCGTGTCAATTTCATTGGCGCGCCGCCTTATAATTTTTTAATTGCTTCCGATCCGTTCGTAGAAATTATTACTGGAGCAACACCTTTTGTTCCAATAACATATGTTGCCACATTTACTATTTCTCCCTTTTTAGCAAATTGAGCCATTGCTCCGGTCGTCATCACTACTTTCGGAGGCATAGGGACTGCATAAGTATCAGCGACACCACCCTTTGAAGAATTGTAAACCGAAACTGATTGATATTTCTCAACACTAACTTTGGTCATTATATTGCCTGGCAATTCAGCACTTCCCTGCAGACAATCCGGATGTGTTTTATTAATTTTTAATCCTAAAATCAGTGACGAAACAAAAAGGCGTTTTATTTCTTTACGATCTCTTGCTAAAGTTTCGGAATCTTTAACATCCCTTATTTTTTTATTTCCGTATTCAATATCCAACCTGCTCTCAATTAAATTATCCTTATTCTTGTCAGGGTCAAACCCTAAATCAAAAATCGGAAATTTGTTTTGTTTGTATAATACAACTTCCTTTTCATTAAGTAGCGTTCTTGTTATTAAACACGTTAAATCTCCTTTTTTCAAAAATTTGGATAAACTTCCTCTTGCTTCAACCTTACCATCATCTTCCCCTTCAATTACAAATGTCTTTATCCTGTTTATCCAATTATTACCGTTAATTTTTGTTACTATTACTTGTTCCCATGGCAAAATATCGCTTTTTCTTAAAATATCTTTTGGAATTACCAAGCCCTCGGCAATTTCGTCCTGTTTAAAAGTATTCTTGCAATCAGTGATAACAAGGTTATGGATAGCACTTCTTTTGAAAATTATTTCTTTCATAAAATTCAACATTACCTTATCACGTTGCGCAATAATATAAGTAATTTTTAAAAATTAAATCCTATGCAATTATGATACGTTTTTTTCGATAAAAAATCAAGAAAAAGGAGCGGCTCTCTTTTAAGATTACCGCTCTTGAATTTAGAGTCTGCGTGTTACAGACCTTCCCAAGCGCTCATTGATAGATTTCACCTTGCGGTGAATTTCATCAAGTAACGCATTCGGATATGGCCACACTCCCGTCTTCCGAGAGAATAAACAATGCTCGAACGGCGCAGTCGGGTAGAGCTGCCGCCACGAACGCCGATATTCTCGCGTGACAGGAGAGAGTGTCAGAAAGATCGCTTGGTGCAAGAACTGTTGCTCAAGACACTCCGTTATGAATCGGAAAGTTTCTTCCAATTCGCACGGCCTTTCGGCAGACTGTCCGTTTGTTTCGGGAAAACCGCCTATGAAAAAGCCTTCACGATTGGTCGTTTGCAGATTCTCCTTGGCAAACTCGAGAACTTTCCGCACCACGGACAATGTATGCGGCTTTCTTATCATGTGAAGTACCCTGTCGTTTCCATTCTCGCATGGAAACGCTATGTGTCGCACATTTCCGTCTTGACTGAATTGTCGGAGCAACCGGAAATTTTCCCTAGCCATTGACTCGAAAGTAAGGCCGTTGGAAAATCCGATCTGGTATCCTGCACCGGCTACTTGAGAAAGAATCTCAAAAGCCAAGTCGCGAGAGGCGTTGTTTCCGCCGCCGAAATTGTTGTCCATGAAGTCAATGTAGTTGATGCCGAAAAGGCAATCAAACTCATTGATGATTTCCATGGTGTTCTCGACAGCGTACCTTACGAGCCGCTTATCTGTGTCGCAAAAGGTGCAGTCAAAACCGCAGCCATACGACGTTAGAAGCGGCAGATAGGCAACAGGCCCCTGAATGCCAAGGATGGTGCCGATTCGTCCAGCGTGAGGATTACCGATAAAGGAGTAAATATCCAATGCTTTTTCTCTCCCAGCTACTTCCACTCGCGGAAGCAAGTTGTAGTCGGGAATTGCGAAATGGTCAGGTTGAAACTCGGACAGACCGGAAAATTCAACCAAACCATTGAATCTGCGAGCCACTCCTTGTGGTAAATTACCCATAGCTGGTTCGTCAAGACAGCGCAGTAGAGAAGTTATCACCGGCTGACCCGGACCAACAACGACATAGTCAACGGCCGGAATCTCTCCGATAGGAAACGGAGTATTGCCGAGGATTTCTTCGTGCCACTGCGAAGCTTCGTGTCCGCCAAGAATAATGGGCGTTGTAGGAAATGCTTCCTTTAGAGCCTTGGCTGTTTTTGCCACTTCGCCTCGATCAACTACTGTACAGCAGCTCATGCCGATCACATCCGGCTCGAGCTTGACCACTTCGGCTACGATCTCCTCGATCCGCAGTCCAGTTTTCCAGTAAGGAATCCCGTCAAGTTCCTCAATCGCTACCGGATTGTAGGAAGAATCAAGGATACCTTTTTTTAAACCCTCGGCCGCCGCGTCAAAGAGAAGTGCCTCGTAGCCATTTCTTTTGGCTTCCGCCAAAACAGAAATGGCTCCCAATGGTGGGTGAATGCGGGGCGGAGTTCCAGCTGGAGATACTGCGCGAGGTGTTACAACAACAAACCTCTCTATTTTTCGTTTCATGACTTTTTCTCCTTTTCAGAAAAAGAGGCGGCAAGAAATGAATCCCGCCGCCTCAGGTGGTTGAACTACCGCTTTTCCGCGTTGCCTCATAGAGGCAGTTGGGATCCTGCTGATCGTAGTTGCCCCAGAAGTAGAAGCGATTAGCTGGACATTCGTTTTTACAGAGACGACTGCAGTTATCACATTCGCGAGGTTGACGAATCGCCCGAACGGTTTGGAATTTATTCCCGACTTTTCCTTGCCAAAAATCTCTGATGGTTCCATCTTGGTAGATTTTCCCGAAAGAGAAGGTTGGCCCGAAGAAAACACAGGGACTTACCTTGCCATTGGCGTCAATGTGCATGGAACGGTTAGCCGCTCCGCACATTCGTCCGCGCAAGAGTTTCTGCAACACCTCAGCTGGCTGGTTAAACATCATGCCTTCGTCCATCAGCACATACGGCAGCACTTTTGGGCTATTAAGGTATCCCAGTACCTTGAGATAACGCGGGGAGTCTTGAGGGCTTAGCATTGTTTGATTATGCACAGCCCCGCCGGCCGGTCTGCAGTAGGAAAATTTGATTTTTACTCCTCTGCTTCTAGCCAGTTCTACTAACTCCGGCACATTATCCAAGTTCTGTCGTAACAGCGTAGTTCGCAAAAGTACATTGACACCGCCTTCCTTGAGTGTTTCAAGAGCGATGAGCGCTTTTTGGAAATGACCGGAACCACGCAAGCTGTCATTGACTACTTCCATGCCCTCGATACTTACCGAAGTACGAATTTTGGCATTAGCAAGCAAGTCAACTGTTTGCGGGGTTACTACTGCGCTGTTCGTGCTGATTGTGAGAAAACATCCGGCTGAACGGAGCAGATTAACGATGATTTCAAAATCGGGGTGAAGAAAAGGATCGCCACCGCCGATTTTGATATACATCACACCTAGCTTCTGAATTTCTGCTGCAAGTTTCTCAATTGTCGCTACGGGCAAAAATGTTTTTAGACCTCGTCCCGCTTCCGACAAACAGAAAGGACATTGGAGCGAGCACGCCAGCGTGATGTCGAGGTAAATCTTGAACGGAGCCGAATAGGCGTTTAGGACTGGCGAATTGTGAACAATCCGCACCGCCTTGTCACTTAATTTCTGCCCGACAAACTGTCCGATAAGATCGGGCTGAGCCGAACCGAAGGGAATCCGCTGCGGAGATTGCAAAGTATGAACTTTCAACACTCCGCTATCAGAATCAAACTCCACCAGTTTATCGACTTCCTCCTCTCGTAAAGAGGTAAAGTCGAAGCCGGTGTTTTCCAGCCTTATGATCTTCATGGCTTTTCCTCCTTTTCAGTCGAGAATTCGGGAAGTTAGTAAACCTGCTTTCAGGCAACGGGCGGCAGCAATGGCCGTGCCAATCGGCTTGAGAATTCCGTCATCGGGCAGATCAATCCTTGATGTGATTTTTCCGCCTGCTTTTTGGAATTCTTTGACTGACATTGGCTTTTCCGCTAGCTGCAAAAGCAGTTCTGCTTCCAGTTCAATGAGAGCAGGGTCGTCGATCGGCCTAATCTCGCCAGAGGTAAATCTTCCAGCATAGATCAAGACATTAGTGAACGGCTTGCGGCCGGCTTCGGCGCGCAGACTGCGAAAGATGATGATAGGCAGAGGCTCATTCGTCAGATCGGTAGCAAGAGATATTTTTTCAATGGACTCCGAGTCCATCAAAATTGTCTCGTTGCCGCGATGATCTGTGATGTCCACGTCTAACCCAACTTCCTCAATCGCTTCCCGATGCAACGAAGCACCCGGCAATTCGTTCGGTTCCAGTTTCCCACCAATCCCGCCAAAAGGCAGGATTGACATACCCTCTTCGGTTCTACCCCAACGGTGGGGTTGCTTCAAAGTAAAGCAGAAACCGAAGCCACGGGTTGCCAGCAAACCAGTCCCCAGATCCGCTTCGGGATCCTGAAGAAATTGTTCCAGAGATTTTCGGTTGTCAATGTGCTCACCAGAACGCCCTGGCTTGACTTTGTGTTTTATAGCAAAAAGGCGTATTTTGTCAAGGATATTGTGTATTTTAGAGATAAATGGATTCATAAGTTTACTTGAGCAAAATATCAACAGAAACACCTAATGCTTTGGCAATTCTTTGAACAGTATCAATAGTCGGGCTTTGTATTCCGCCCGATTCAATTTTAATAATTGTAGCATGAGCCACATCTGCCAATCTTGCAAGTTTGTCTTGCGACAAACCTTTTTCTTTTCGATATTCCTTTATATTTTTTGCTACAGTTGGAATTGTTTTTGACATTGTGATATGATAATATCTATACTATAATATAGATAGCAATTTATCCTTCAGTAAATATCTATATTATTATGATACACAATTTTTATTTATTAGTAAATGGGAGTTCCTTAGCGTTACCCGCGCACGGGTTGGGTGGGGCAAGAGCAACATCTCTTTTGGCGGCGCATTTCGCTTTGCGAAATACGGCCTCCAATTCCGCCGAAAAAAAGAGCAGTCCGAGCGAGGGCGTGGCGGAAGGAGGGGGCTGGGGGAGGAATTCCGTCTCGCCCGAACCGAAAAAAAAGCCTCGTCGCCCTGCCCGTTCAAAGCAGACTACTAAAGAAAAATTTTGTTTTCCTTTTAGGGAAAAAATCGGGCGCATAAATAAAATACCGTGAATAAAACTTTTTCTTTGTCGGAATAGAAGCGAGTGGAGGTGGAGCAGATCTATTTTAGTATTTTTCGTTCAAAAAAATTCGAGCTTTGTTTATAAATGCAACCATAGAAAACACAGATAACTGTGTTTTCTATGGTCGGGCTATCCCATCATGGTTCGAACCGATGACTACATAATTCAATCAGATTATCGAGGAATCTGTGTTGGAAATTAAACTTCTATTTAAAAATGAATGTCTGACAAATGATTTGAAAATATTAAGCGATATTATTTTAATGCCGTAATAAACCATCTCCCGATTTCATCTAAATCCATTTTAACCTCATGAAATAGAGAAAAAAGATTTGCGACCTCTTCTTTTGTATAAAAACTATGAGGCAATCCCTTTTCGGGACCAGATAATGGTGCATAAGTTCCATTTTCTATCTCCTCATGGTCTTTAAAAGTATTCCATTTTTTACTACTTTCAAAATCGGGAACCGTAATAAATATTTTCCCATCATCAACCAAACTTGAATGAATTCTATCCACCACTTTTTTTACCTGTTTTTTTGTGCCATGGTGAATTGTGGAAATTGAGATGACTAAGTCATACTTATTTAGAGGAATTTCGTATTCGAACATGTTTTTGCAGAGAATCAGAGAATTATCATTCAGAATTTTCTTTGTCATTTCTACGGCTGTTTCACTGGAATCAATTCCAGAAATTTTGAAGCTATTTCCTTGTAAAAACTTCAAATACTTACCTGTGCCACAGCCAATATCTAAAACAGACTTTGTTTTAAAATCGTGCTGTTTAATAAAGGTCTTAAATCTCGGATTAACATCTTCTGATAAAGTTGCCCAAGCTTCACCACCTTTTTGAAAATTTTTATAAATGTTATCCCAAATAGTCATAATCACATATAAACATTAGAACTACTAACTTCATAACTTCAGCATATTTATAACAAAACCTTTTATTTGAGGCTAATTTTTTATATTGGTCGCAATTGCTGAACGAAGCTCGAACCTTTTTCGAGCGAGAATTGCTCGAATGATTTGAAACCCCGCCCCAGCGTTTCCGCCCGCCGAAACTCGGCGAGCAAAGCAAAACAATTTTCTTTCA